>Ga0189288_10074_pt1 | contig 123319 bp, 120 predicted proteins | sample UW105minimetaG_FD_130316 | JGI IMG/M metagenome (GOLD analysis project Ga0189288, IMG submission 130316) | Marine microbial communities from the Costa Rica Dome - UW105 mini metaG | ecosystem: Environmental > Aquatic > Marine > Oceanic > Photic zone | place: Costa Rica: the Eastern Pacific...
GATATAGCTGTGGCCGGTGACCCAGCCCACATCGGCGGTGCACCAGTAGACGTCGCCGTCATGGTAATCAAAGGTCACCTCATGGGTCAGCGCCGCATAGGTGAGATAGCCGCCCGAGCTGTGCACCACGCCTTTGGGCTGACCGGTCGAGCCGGAGGTGTAGAGAATGAACAGCGGATCTTCGGCATTCATCTCGGCGGGTTGATTAAACTCGCTGACCTCAAGCGCCATCTCGGTGTAGTCGAAGTCACGGCCTTCGACCCAGGTGGTCTGACCGCCGGTGCGCTTGACCACCAGACATTTGACCGTGTCTTTGCAATGCAAGAGCGCCTTGTCGGCATTGGTCTTAAGCGGGGTTTTGCGGCCGCCGCGCGGGGCTTCGTCTGCGGTGATCACCACCTTGGCGTCACAGCCGTTCACCCGCGCCGCCAGCGCATCGGGCGAGAACCCGGCAAAGACAATCGAATGGATTGCACCAATGCGCGCGCAGGCCAGCATGGCATAGGCGGCTTCGGGCACCATGGGCAGATAGATCACCACCCGGTCACCTTTGCCCACGCCGAGGCTTTCGAGCACATTGGCCATGCGGCAGGTGTTCTTGTGCAGCTCTTTATAGGTGATGTGCTGGGCGGGCTCGTCGGGGTTATCGGGTTCCCAGATGATCGCCGTCTGATCGCCCCGCGTCTCAAGATGGCGGTCGATACAGTTGGCGGCCACATTCAGCGTGCCATCGGCGTACCAGTTGATCTTGACCTGACCAAAGGTGTAATCGACATCCTTGATCTGGGTGGGGGCTTTGATCCAGTCCAACCGCTGCGCCTGATCCGCCCAGAACCCTTCGGGATCAGAAATCGACCGCGCATACATCTCATCATACCGACCAGCATCTACATGCGCACGTGCCACCAGATCGGCGGATGGGGGAAAGACACCCTCTGTGATGGGTTTCTGTTCGGTCATGGCAAATACCTCCCTTAGAAAAACTCTCCTCACGTAGCGTCAATCGAGCCAGCTACGCCTCGATGTTACAATAGCGTAAACAGAAAATTACTGAATAACGTATTTGTTTGTAATGATTTATCTGTAAAGTAATTTCCATCAGGGTCGAAAATCAGTAAATGAATTTGCCAGATCCGGGCCAAGTGCTTTGTTTTGCACAGATCCGCTTTGGATTGTTTGCGCCACCACCTGAACGGGTATCAGCCAACGTTCCGTCATCACGTCGACTACGGGGTATTGGGTATGGTGTGACAAAAGGATGCAAGGTTAGACACAAGGGGGAGACCCAGCTCTGGCCCCGCCCGCTGTGATTCTGGGCTTTGGGGTTGAATGGAGCCCGGGTTGAGCTAGGCTCAGCCCACATAAAAATGACTTTGTCCTTAGGGAGGATATTATGAAAACATTGACCGCACGTCTGCTGACAACTGCGCTTGCCATTGGCTTTGCTGGTGAAGCGCTGGCCGTAGAATGGAATGTCTCTGTCTGGGGCAAACGTCGTGCCTTTACCGAACATGTTGAGAAACTGGCCGAGCTGGTGTCTGAAAAGACCGGTGGTGAGTTCACCATGAATGTGTCTTACGGTGGCCTGTCGAAGAACCGTGAGAACCTGGATGGGATCTCAATTGGAGCCTTTGAGATGGCGCAGTTCTGTGCTGGCTATCACGCCGACAAAAATCGCGCGATCACCGTGCTTGAGCTGCCCTTCATCGGCACCGCGAACCTGACCGAAGAAGTTGCGGTGAGCCACGCAGTGTATCAGCACCCGGCGGTTGTCGAAGAAATGGCGCAGTGGAACGCCAAGATGCTGATGACCTCGCCCATGCCGCAGTACAATATTGTTGGCACCGGTGAGCCACGTGATGAGCTGGCTGATTTTGATGGCATGCGTGTGCGCGCCACCGGTGGGTTGGGCAAAGCCTTTTCTGCGGTTGGTGGCGTGCCGACCTCGGTGACAGCCACCGAAGCCTATCAGGCGATGGACAGCGGCGTTGTGGATACCGTGGCCTTTGCCCAGCACGCGCATCTGGCCTTTGGCACCATCAATCAGGCCGACTGGTGGACCGCAAACCTGAACCCCGGCACCGTGAACTGCCCGGTTGTGGTGAACATCGACGCTTATGAGAGCCTGTCGGATGAGCATCGCGCCGCGCTGGACAGCTCGGTGGATGAGGCGATTGCCCATTATCTGGCCAACTACGGCACGCTGCTTGAGCGTTGGGATTCCGTTCTGGCGGAAAAAGGCGTGACCAAGGTTGAGATCTCGGACGCCGAGCTTGCCAAATTCCGCGAGGCCGCAGGCAAGCCGATCCATGATGCCTGGCTGGCGGATATGAGCGCGCAGGGTCTTCCGGCACAGGAGCTTTATGACCTTGTGTACAAAACCCTTGAAGACGTGCGCGCAAGCAACTGATCTGTGAACGGGGGGGGGCTCTTTGCGCCCCCGCCTTGAAACGCCCCGGACCCAACCGGGGCGTTCTTTACAATAAATGGGGGGTGTCATGGCCGGACAATCAACTGTCCTGAGTGACAATACATGGCTGAGCCGCATGGATCGTGGGCTTGAGCCGATCGAGCGGTTTTTTGCATTTATTTCCGGGGTGTTCGCCTTTGGCCTTATGTTTTTGGCCGTGGTGTCGGTGACCGGGCGCAACGGGTTTAATGAGCCTTTGCCGGGCTATGTGGATTGGATTGAATCCGCGATGCCCTTTATTGCCATCTTCGGGGTGTCTTATGTGCTGCGAAACGGGGGGCACATTCGCATGGATATCTTGGTGGGTCAGCTGCGCGGACGTCTGTTGTGGTTGGTGGAATTCATCACCACCTTTGGTGTGCTGATCTTGATCCTTGCGTTGGTCTGGGGCACCTGGGCGCATTTTGATCGCAGCTTTGACTGGAACGCGCCGAACTTCAGCCGTGACAGCTCGATTGATATTGGCTTGCCGATCTGGCCGTCGAAACTTGTGGTTCCACTGGCGTTTTCGGTGATGGCGCTGCGGCTGGTGCTGCAACTGCTGGCCTATGGCCGGGCCTTTGTGCTGGGAAGTGAACGGCCGGTTGCGGTGCCGTTGATCCAGAGTGTGGCCGAACAGGCCGCTGCAGAGGCAGATCATATGATGGAACAGGACTGATGGATAAGATCGAAATCGGCCTGTGGGTCACCAGCGGTATGCTGGTCTTTGTGGTTTTGGGAATGCGCGTGGCCTTTGCCGCCGGTCTCGCGGGGTTGATCGGCTTGGTCTGGCTGCGCTGGGATCAGTTCGGCTATGACCCCGAACGGCTTTGGAAAGCCATTGAGATTAGCGTGAAGATCGCCGGGCAAGTCCCTCATTCTAAAGTGAGTTCTCAGGCTCTTTCGCTAATTCCGACCTTCATTCTGATCGGTTATCTGGCCTATTATGCCGGTCTGACACGCGCGCTGTTTGAGGCGGCAAAACGCTGGATTGCCTGGGTGCCGGGGGGCTTGGCCGTGTCCACCGTCTTTGCCACCGCAGGCTTTGCGGCGGTGTCCGGGGCCTCGGTTGCGACGGCGGCGGTCTTTGCCCGCATCGCCATCCCGGAGATGTTGAAGGTGGGCTATGACAAACGGTTTGCCGCCGGGGTTGTGGCGGCGGGTGGCACGCTGGCCTCACTGATCCCACCCTCGGCGATCCTTGTGATCTACGCAATTATTGTGGAGCAGGATGTTGGTCGACTGCTGCTGGCGGGCTTTATTCCCGGGCTGTTCTCGGCGATCATCTATGGGCTGTTGATCATTGGTCTGGCGCTGACCATTCCAAACTTCGGGCCTCCTGTGACCGGCTTTACCTGGAAAGAGCGGTTTATGGCACTGCCACCCGCGCTGCCAATTGTCGCCGTGGTCGTGATCATCATCTTCTTTGTCTACAACCCCTTTGGCGAGGCCTGGGGCACCCCAACTGAAGGTGGGGCGATCGGTGCCTTTATCGTGTTCTGTATGGCGATTTTTCAGGGCATGCGCGCACCTCAGTTGAAAGACGCCTTGATCGAAACCGCCAAGCTGACTGTGATGATCTTTTCGATCATCTGGGGTGTGTTGATCTATGTTCGGTTTCTTGGCTTTGCGGATCTGCCGTCGGCCTTTGCCGATTGGATCACCGCGCTGGAATATTCTCCACTGCTGATCCTGATCTGCATCTTGCTGGCCTATGCGGTGCTGGGGATGTTCATGGATGCGATTGGTATGCTTTTGTTGACGCTGCCTGTGGTTTATCCGGCGGTAATGGCGTTGAATGGGGGGGAGTTTGTCTCTGCGGCCGACAGCGCCTTTGGCATGAGCGGTCCGATGTGTGCGATCTGGTTTGGGATTTTGGTGGTGAAGATGGCCGAGTTCTGTCTGATCACGCCGCCCATTGGCTTGAATTGCTTTGTGGTGGCCGGGGTGCGCCCTGAGCTGTCGGTGCAGGATGTGTTCCGCGGTGTGACGCCGTTCTTTGTGGCTGATGCGGTAACAATCGGACTTTTGGTGGCCTTCCCGTGGATTGTGCTCTGGCTGCCGTCACTGGCGTGAGGGAGGGCGCTGCCCTCTTGGCCTGACGGCCAATTCACCCGGAGTATTTTTGAAAAGAAGAAGGGCGGTGCGCGGTGGGCGTGCCGCCTTTTTCATTTCGTTTTACAAAACTGTCATTTGCAGTTGGATCTATATTTCTGTAATTCTAGAAATATGGAAAAATATGTGCTTGCCCAGTTGTTCACCCTTGCGCATGAGCGCCGTCTGGCGATCTTTCGTCTGTTGATGCGACGGTTTCCGGATCGCTTGCCGGCGGGCGAGATTGCGCGCGTGCTGAATCTGCCGGCCTCGTCGCTATCGCAGGCTTTGTCGCAATTGCGTCAAGCCGGTCTGATAACGCAGGCGCGTGAGGGCACGTCGCTGCTTTATGCGGCAGATACCGAGGCGGCCTCTGACCTCGTGACCTATCTGGCCGCCGATTGTTGTCGGGGGCGACCGGAGATCTGTTTGACGTCACAAACGCCAAAGGAACGTGACATGACCAAGACCTACACTGCGCTGTTCATCTGTTCAGGAAATTCGGCGCGGTCGATCTTTGCCGAAACGCTGTTGCGCGAGTTGGGGGATGGGCGGTTCACCGTCTATTCCGCAGGCACCAGGCCGCAGTCTGAGTTAAACCCCTATGCGGTGGAGGTTCTGAGCGCGAAAGGCCATGACATCAGCGGCCTGCGCTCAAAACATATTTCCGAGTTTGAAGGGGAGGTCGCGCCGCAGATGGATTTTGTTTTCACTGTGTGTGACGCGGCCGCCAATGAAGAATGCCCACCCTGGCCGGGTCAGCCGATGAGCGGTCATTGGGGGCAGCCCGATCCGGTCAAGGCGGAGGGCACTGAAGCCGAGAAAAAACTGGCCTTCCAACAGGTTTATGGCGCGCTGCGCAACCGCATTCAGGCCTTTGTTGCGCTGCCGGTTGAGACGCTCGATCGCGCCAGCCTGCAAAACCACATCGATGATATCGCGAAACAGGACACGTAAGACGATGACCACCTATGCAATCAACGGCCTTGGCCGGATGGGCAAACTTGTCCTCAAACCCCTTTTGGACGCGGGCGCAAAGATCGCCTTTATCAATGACGCGGTGGGGGATGCCGCCACTCATGCGCATCTGTTGGAGTTCGACACGGTGCATGGCCGCTGGGACGCCAGTTTTGAGCATGACGAAGAGAGCGTCACCATTGATGGCACGCGGATCCCTGTAACTCAGAGCCGGGATCTGGAAGAGCTGCCTCTGGGTGGGGTTGATGTGGTGATCGACTGCACCGGCTATTTCAAAACCGAAGCCCGTCTGGCGCCGTATTTCGCGGCTGGTGTGAAGAAGGTTGTGGTGTCCGCGCCTGTGAAGGACGGCAACGCCGCCAATATCGTGATGGGCGTGAATGACGAGATCTATGATCCGAAGGTGCATAAGATTGTCACCGCAGCCTCCTGTACCACCAACTGTCTGGCCCCTGTGGTGAAGGTGATCCACGAGGGTCTGGGCATCAAACATGGCTCGATGACCACCATCCATGATGTCACCAACACCCAGACCATTGTGGACAAGCCCCACAAAGACCTGCGGCGCGCGCGCTCGGCGCTCAATTCGCTGATCCCGACCTCGACCGGCTCGGCCACGGCGATCACCTTGATTTACCCTGAGCTCAAAGGCCGTCTGAACGGCCATGCGGTGCGTGTACCACTGTTGAACGCCTCTCTGACCGACTGTGTGTTTGAGGTGGAACGCGAGACCACGGTTGAAGAGGTGAACGAGATGTTCCGCGTGGCCTCAGAGGGCGCGTTGCAGGGGATTTTGGGCTATGAAACCCGGCCTCTGGTGTCGTGTGATTACACCAATGACGCCCGCAGTTCGATTGTCGATGCGCTCTCAACCATGGTGGTGAATGGCACACAGGTGAAAATCTATGCTTGGTATGATAATGAATGGGGATACGCCTGTCGTTTGGCCGATGTTGCGCTGATGGTGGGCAATAGCCTTTAAGGAGTTGTTTCATGCGTTTCCCCATTGCCCTTCTGCTGTGTTCGACCGCTGTTCCAGCGGCAGCTGAACTGACCTTTTGCAACGAAACCGGTGTCCGCGCGAGCGTGTCGATCGGCTATGTTGAAAACAAGGTCTGGACCTCGGAAGGGTGGTGGGGGGTAGAGCCCTATGATTGCACGGTTGTGGTCGGAGGGGATCTGAATAAACGATATTACTATTGGCGGGCCACCAATACGCACGGTGCGTTTGTCAGTGAGAAATACATGTTTTGTACGGATTCCTCGGCCTATACCATCAAAGGCGACGAAAACTGCAAGGCGCGGGGCTATCGGCGCGAAGGATTTCGCGAAGAGGACACCGGTGAGGCGCGCAGCTACTCTGTGGCTTTGACCGAAGCCGATGCGCCTGCGGGAACCGTGGGGGGCGCCACCCACTCTGGCGATGCCAGCCCAAAGAGTGCCGGGCCCGCGGGACCGGGAACCTATGGGGAGCCCTATAGCATTACGGCCAATTTTCAGGGGTGTTGGGCGTCGAATGAGGTGCTCGAATGTGAATTCGCGGCGGATGGCTGGACCTATGTTGCCTCTGAGAATGATCCCACCGATTTTGACATCATCGAGGCATTGAATGCCGCGAACACCGGCACCCTTTGGGAAATCTCGGGCGATCTGATCTCATATTCCGGGGAAACCGCACAGGTCACCATCCGCGAGTATGCGATGGTCGGCGATTTGCCTCCTCCGGTGATGCCCAGTCAGGACAATGCCGCCATCATGGATCATATTCAGGGCTATTGGGATTCGGATGGGGACAGCAGCTATTACTGGATTGTGCAGGGTAATCAGCTTGATGAGATCTACGACGGCAATCTGATGCGCCGCAGTTTTCTTGAAATTCACCCCGAATGCGCCGCCTCGGATGGGCAGGGTCCTGTGATCATTGCCTGGCCCGAGGTGGATGAGGGGGATGGTCCTGCCTGCTATGTAGTGGGTGAGCTGGGACCACGTAGTTTGCAACTTCTGGACGCGGTTGAGGGGGTTATCTTGAACTTCTCCTACTCGAACTGACGTCTGGCTAATCTCTAGAGGCCGGAACCCGGAATCATGACAGATCTCACCAATGACAAGCCGCAGGGGTTTGCGGCCTATATAGCTGTGACCGCAGCCTACTGGGCCTTTATGCTCACTGATGGGGCCCTGCGCATGCTGGTGCTGTTGCACTTTCACACGCTGGGGTTTTCCCCGGTGCAGCTCGCCTATCTGTTCCTGCTCTATGAGCTGGCGGGCATCGTGACCAACCTGTCGGCCGGGTGGATTGCCGCACGGTTCGGCCTGACCTCGACGCTCTATGTTGGGTTGGGATTGCAGATTGTGGCGCTTTTGGCCTTGGCGCAGCTGGACCCGGCCTGGGGCCTGACCGGATCGGTGATCTTTGTCATGGCGGTGCAGGGGCTGTCTGGGGTTGCCAAGGATCTGTCCAAGATGTCTGCCAAATCGGCGGTCAAGCTTTTGGCCCCCTCGGGGCAGGGCGGATTGTTCAGATGGGTGGCCGTGCTGACCGGATCAAAGAATGCCGTTAAAGGATTGGGGTTCTTGCTTGGCGCGGCCTTGCTGGCGCTGGCGGGGTTTGTTCCGGCGGTGTTGGGTATGGCGGCGGTGCTGACGGCGGTTTTGATCGCCGTGGCGCTGCGCATGCCGTCGGGGCTGCCAACCGGCAAGAAGGGCGCCAAATTCAAAGAGGTGTTTTCCAAAGACCGCAACATCAACTGGTTGAGCTTCTCGCGGGTGTTTTTGTTCGGCGCGCGTGATGTTTGGTTCGTGGTGGGTATCCCGGTGTATTTCTACGCGGTGCTCTCGGATGGCACGCATGAGGGCAATCGTCTGGCGTTCTTCACTATTGGCAGCTTTATGGCGATCTGGACCATCCTCTATGGCGCAGTTCAGGCCAGCGCGCCCAAAGCGTTGCGCGCCTCGACGCGTTCTGAGGCTGAGATCATCGCGGCGGCGCGTGGCTGGGCCTTGGGGTTGCTGGGGGTGCCAGCGGTTCTGGCGGGGCTTGTATGGTTTGCTGGAGCGCCAGAGACCTGGCTGACCGTCGCAGTGATTGCCGGGCTTTTGGTGTTTGGCGCGGTATTTGCAGTGAACTCGTCGCTGCATTCCTATCTCATCCTGGCGTTTTCCAAAGGTGAGCGCGTCACGATGGATGTCGGGTTTTACTACATGGCCAATGCGGCGGGGCGTTTGCTTGGCACGGTCTTGTCCGGCGCGAGCTATCAGCTTGGCGGACTGCCAGCCTGTCTCGCCACCGCTGCGGTGATGGTTCTGCTTAGCGCTATAGGTGCAGGGAAACTCCGCGCCGCATGATCTTGATCTGAAACCTAGGTTGGGTCTTCCAATCGGGCGAGCATGGTCTGAAGACCCTCTTCCAGCTTGGCGAAATCTGCGCCAAGCTGTTTTTCGATCTCGTCCTGATATGACTGAGCCAGCGGCAAAAGCTCGGCCATCAACTCCTGGCCTTTCTCAGTGAGTGACAGGCGCAAAAGCCGCCGATCCCCTTCGTTGACGGATTTCTTCAGATAGCCAATGCTTTCAAGCCGGGTTGCTGCGCGGCTGACTTTCGACTTTTCCATCACCACCTGCGCTTCGATATCGCGCACAGAGGCGTCTTTGGCATGGGCCACATGGACCAGGACCCGCCATTCCGGGATCGAGATGTCAAAGCGGGCGCGGTACTGGCGCGCCAGAGCCTCAGAGGTTTTCTGCGCCGCCACCGCAAGCCGGTAGGGCGTGAACCGCATCAGATCAAAGTCGGGCAGGGCAGGTGTGTCAGTCATGGCACTCCTTATAGGCAGGCCGAGATATTTCGCAAATGTATCTTTCGGCGGTAGGTTTGACTTGACTTCATTGCATATGCAACGAATAAAGGCCCGCAAATGACACACGGAGGAGAGGCCATGACCACCCACGCACTGCCCGAGGGCATGATCCGCGCCACCGGAACCCAAGGCACCCATGAGGGGTATATGCCGGGGTTCGGCAATGATTTTGAAACCGAGGCCCTGCCGGGTGCGCTGCCTCAGGGTATGAACAGCCCGCAGAAGTGTAACTATGGCCTCTATGGGGAACAGCTTAGCGGCACGGCCTTTACCGCCAATCCGCCCGAACGCACCTGGTGTTATCGCATCCGCCCAAGCGTCAAACATTCGCATCGCTACGAAAAGATCGATCTTCCTCTGTGGAAGTCAGCGCCTTGTGTTGATCCTGATGTGATCTCGCTGGGCCAATACCGTTGGGACGCCGTGCCGCATACGGATGAGGGGCTGACCTGGCTGACCGGGATGCGGACCATGACCAGCGCCGGGGATGTGAACACTCAGGTGGGGATGGCCAACCATATCTATCTGGTCACCGAGTCGATGGTGGACAGCTATTTCTTCTCGGCCGATTCCGAGATGTTGGTGATCCCGCAAGAAGGACGCCTGCGGTTTGCCACCGAGCTGGGCATCATTGATGTCGAGCCAAAGGAAATCGCCATTATTCCCCGTGGGTTGGTGTATCGCGTCGAAGTGCTCGAAGGTCCGTGCCGCGGGTTTGTCTGCGAAAACTACGGTCAGAAGTTTGAACTGCCGGGACGCGGCCCCATTGGGGCAAACTGTTTGGCCAACCCGCGTGACTTCAAAGCGCCGGTTGCGGCGTTCGAAGACCGGGAAGTGCCCTCAGAGCTGACCGTGAAATGGTGTGGCCAGTTCCACACCACCAAGATTGGTCAAAGCCCGCTGGACGTCGTAGCTTGGCATGGCAATTACGCGCCGCTGAAATATGACCTGCGCACCTATTGCCCGGTGGGCGCGATCCTGTTTGATCACCCCGATCCCTCGATCTTCACCGTGTTGACCGCCCCATCGGGCGTGCCGGGGACGGCGAACATCGACTTTGTGCTGTTCCGCGAGCGCTGGATGGTGATGGAAGACACCTTCCGTCCGCCTTGGTACCACAAAAACATCATGTCTGAGCTGATGGGCAACATCTACGGCCAGTATGACGCCAAACCGCAGGGCTTTGTTCCCGGTGGCATGAGCCTGCACAATATGATGATCCCGCATGGGCCAGACAAAGAGGCCTTTGAAAAGGCGTCCAACTCTAACCTTGGGCCCGACAAGCTCGACAACACCATGTCGTTCATGATCGAGACGCGGTTCCCGCAGCACCTGACGCCCTTTGCGGCCAATGAGGCACCGCTTCAGGATGATTACATCGACTGCTGGACGGACATCGACAAGAAGTTCGACGGCACTCCGGGTAAGAAGTAAAGTAAGGTTTGAGGGGGCTTAGCCCCCGCCGCATCCTGCGGCTCACCCCGGAAGACCCGGGGTTAGAAGAAACACTTAGGTGACTGGGATACTTAAATGCCGCTGATCAAAAGCTGGGTTGAGAGCGCGAACTCTGCCGAGACTGATTTTCCGCTGAACAACCTGCCTTATGGGTCCTTTGTGACCGAAGAGGGGGAAACCCATTGTGGCGTCGCCATCGGGGATATGATCCTTGATGTGACCGAAATGGAAACCGATGGGGTGCTGTTGGCGGAGGATGACACCGATGAGGTGTTTTTCTTTGGCGAATGGACCGATTTTATGGGGCTGGGACCCGCAGTCTGGGCCAGCTTCCGGGACAAGCTGACGACGCTTTTGGGGGACGACAATGGCGATGCGCCGGAACTGGTGAAATATCTGGTTCCGCAGGCTGGGACCGAGATGGCCATGCCCTTCGCCATCAGTGAGTTCACCGATTTCTATGCCTCAAAGAACCACGCCACCAATGTCGGCACCATGTTCCGCGGACCGGAAAATGCGCTGCCGCCAAACTGGTTGTCTATCCCGATCGGCTATAACGGCCGCGCCTCGTCGGTGATGATCTCGGGCACGCCAGTGCGCCGCCCGTGGGGACAGCTGAAAGGGCCGAATGACGCGCTACCGCGTTTTGCCCCCTGCGCGCGTTTTGATCTCGAGCTTGAGATGGGCGCCATTGTTGGTCAGCCAAGCGATGACATGGTGTCGGTGCAACAGGCCGATGATATGATCTTTGGCTATGTTCTGTTGAACGACTGGTCCGCGCGCGACATTCAGGCCTGGGAATACCAGCCGCTGGGTCCGTTTCAGGCCAAAGCCACCGCGACCTCGGTTAGCCCGTGGATTGTGACCAAGGCGGCCTTGGAGGGGTTCCGGACTTCGACGCCCGAGCGGGAACGCGAACTGCTGCCGCATCTCGTTGAACCGGGCCCGATGCTCTATGATATCTCGCTGGAAGTGGGGCTGGCGCCTGAGGCCAAAGATGAGACCATCATCGCCCGCACCAACTACAACGAGATGTACTATTCCTCGGCGCAGCAGCTGGCGCATCACACCACCTCGGGCTGTCCGATGAATGTGGGCGATCTGTTGGGATCGGGCACCATTTCAGGACCAGAGAAACACCAACGCGGTGCGCTTCTGGAACTGAGCTGGGGCGGTAAAGAGCCGATCACTCTGGACACCGGTGAAACCCGGTCCTTCCTTGAGGATGGCGATACCCTAAGCCTGCGTGGCGCTGCGCTGGGCGATGGGTACCGCATCGGCTTTGGCGAATGTGTTGGACAAATTCTGCCTGCCAAGTCAGATCCCTTTGGCACCGCATGAAGCTAGGGCTCGATCATATCCAGATTGCCATCCCTGAGGGGCAGGAAGATCTGGCGCGCGCCTTTTGGTGTGACGCGCTGGGCCTGCCGGAAATTGCGAAACCCCAGGCCCTGGTCGCACGCGGCGGGCTTTGGGTTCAGCTGGACGGGCTGGAGTTGCATCTGGGTGTCGATCCCTCTTTTACGCCAGCCAAGAAGGCCCATCCGGGCTTTCTTGTGACCGATATCGATCATGTCGCCCAGCGGATTGCCTCGACCGGGCAAGAGCCGACATGGGACAGTACCATCAAAAACCGCCGCCGGTTCTTTGCCGAAGATCCCTTTGGCAACCGGTTGGAATTCCTGCAAAAGGACTAAATCATGAGCAAAGCTTTTGCCTCTGCCAATGACATGGAAGAAAAGAAAATCTCGTTCACTCAGGTGGGCGAGGGGCTCTATGCCTTTACCGCCGAGGGCGATCCGAACACCGGCGTGATCATCGGCGACGAGAGCGTGATGATTGTCGAGGCGCAGGCCACTCCGCGTCTGGCCCGCAAGGTGATCGACTGTGTGCGCAGCGTCACCGACAAGCCGATCAGCCATCTGGTGCTGACCCATTACCACGCGGTGCGGGTGCTTGGCGCTTCGGCCTATGGTGCGCGTGAGATCATCATGTCCGATGCCGCCGCTGCCATGGTGGAAGAGCGCGGGCAGGAAGATTGGGACAGCGAATTTGATCGTTTCCCACGCCTGTTTCAGGGCCATGAGGAAATTCCCGGTCTGACCCGTCCGACCACCACCTTCAGCGACAGCATGACCGTCTATCTTGGCAAGCGCCGGGTGGATATTATGAAGCTGGGCCGGGCACATACCGCTGGTGACGCTGTGGTCTGGGTGCCAGATCAAGAGGTGATGTTCACCGGTGATATCGTGGAATATCACTCGGCCTGCTATTGCGGGGACGGTCATTTTGCCGATTGGCCCGAAACCCTTGCCAATATCGCGGCCTTTGAACCCAAATCGATTGCTCCGGGTCGGGGTGATGCGCTTGTGGGCGAGGAAATGGTGGCCAAAGCCATCGCTGCCACCGAAGACTTTGTTCTGTCGACATACAAACCCGTGGCCCGTGTTGTGGCCCGTGGTGGATCGCTGAAAGAAGCCTGGAACGGGGTTCGCGAGGCCTGTGACGACAAGTTCAAGGACTACGCAATCTACGAGCATTGCCTGCCGTTCAACGTGGCGCGTGCCTATGACGAAGCGCGCGGCATCGACACCCCCCGTGTCTGGACCGCGCAGCGTGACAAAGACATGTGGGCCGAGCTTCAGGGATAATTCCCTGAAACGGACAGGCCATGCCGCGCGCCGGGCCCGCCCAATGACCCTTTGGGGCTAAGAGACAAAGATCCCTTCCGGAGATGATCCGGGAGGGCAGGGTAGAATTTTGCCGAATGGATGGGAGGGTGCCATGTTTCAGGACCGCTATACGCTGGCCTTTAAGCTATATCCTTATGAACGCAGCGCGGATCAGGATGCGAGCACACCGGTGCGCCATCCGGTGGTTGTGATGGGCGGTGGCCCAATTGGTGTCGCAACCGCGCTTGATCTTGGGTTGCAGGGCATTCCGGTTGTGGTGCTGGACGACCACGAGGGCATCGGCATGGGCAGCCGCGCGATCTGTTTCGCCAAACGCTGTCTTGAAGTGGCCGACCGCTATGGCTGTGGTGAGCCAATGCTGGACAAAGGCGTGGTGTGGAATGTCGGTAAGGTGTTCCATGATGACCGGCAGATCTATGACTTTAACCTGCTGCCTGAAGATGGCCACAAATATCCCGCCTTCATCAATCTTCAACAGCCCTATTTCGAGAAATTCCTCGTTGACCGTGTGCGTCAGGCGCAAGCAGAGGGGGCACCGATTGAGCTGCGTGGCAAAAACCGCGTCGATGTGGTTTCGGTCAAAGACGATCATGTGGTGTTGGATATCACCACTCCGGATGGCCCCTATCAGATCGAAGCGGATTGGCTGATCGGCTGTGATGGTGCATCAAGCCCGCTGCGTGGCATGATGGGGCTCGATTTTGAAGGTCGTGAATTTCAGGACAGTTTCCTGATCGCTGACATCAAGATGAAGGCGGATTTTCCGACCGAACGCTGGTTCTGGTTTGAGCCGCACTTCAAATCCGGGGCCTCAACCCTTTTGCACAAACAGCCCGATGATGTCTGGCGGATCGATTTCCAAATCGGCTGGGATGTCGATCGCAAGGAAGAGTTGAAAGAGGAAAACATCCGTGCGCGGCTGGATGCCATGCTGGGGCCGGATGTAGAATATGAGATGGTGTGGAATTCGATCTACACCTTTCAATGCCGTCGGATGCGCGAGTTCCGCCATGGTCGCGTGATCTTTGCCGGGGATGCGGCGCATCAGGTGTCGCCCTTTGGCGCGCGTGGGGCCAATTCAGGCATGCAGGATGTCGACAACCTGGGCTGGAAACTTGGGTTGGTGATCAACGGTCAGGCCCCTGATAGCCTGCTTGATAGTTACCACGAAGAACGCGCCTATGGAGCGGATGAAAACATCCTGAATTCAACGCGGTCGACCGATTTCATCACGCCGAAATCGGACATAAGCCATACCTTCCGCAATGCGGTTCTGGCACTTGCAGAACACTATGAGTTCGCCCGCCCGTTGGTGAATTCCGGTCGTCTTTCGGTGCCCTGCACCTATGACGGTCTGTCGTTGAACGGCCCAGATGCCATGGTGGATGGTCCGGCGCGTACCCGCGTCGGTAGTCCCTGTCCCGATGCCCCGGTGGGCGATGGTTATCTCTTGGGTCAACTGGGGGGCGCATTCCAGATCCTGACGGTGGACGCGGAAGCGCCTGACCAGGTTGACGAAGATGGGGTAGTGGCAACGCGGGTTGCTCTGTCGGCCTCGGATGATACCAGCGGCGCGCTGGGTGAGCGATACTTGGGCCGTGCCAAGGCAGGGGTCTATCTGATCCGCCCTGACCAACACGTGGCTGCCCGCTGGGACAGTTATGACGAAACCGCCCTGCGCGCCGCACTGCGCAAGGCCTGTGGCAAAGGGGTTTAAACATGTCGGACGTGATCACCACACCAAACATCGCCGACCCAGATGGGTTTTATGCCAAACTGATTGCGCTGCATGATGGGCTGTCCGATGCGGATAGCGCGGCGCTGAATGCGCGGCTGGTTCTGATCTTTGCCAACCAGGTCGGTGACCGGCGGGTTCTGGATCAGGTGCTTGAGATGGCGTCAAAACCGGGCGCGTGACCCGCGGGTCACGTCATGCGGCGTATTGCAGTCTTCCTTCCGGAGGACTGCAGCTACAAACCTGAAGGATCGCCTTAGACGATCAGTCATCCCGCCCGGGATCATTTGGATTGCCGGAGAATAGCGCGATCTTGTTGCCCTGCGGATCACGCAGATAGCCAACATAGAACCGTGGCCCATATGATGCGCGAAATCCGGGCTGTCCCTCGTCCGAGCCACCCGCAGCAACTGCTGCGGCATGGAGATCGCGCACTTGCTTTTGATCTGTGGCCTCAAAAGCGACCATAGCCCCATTACCGGCCGTGGCGGGGTGCCCATCAAACGTGGGTTTGACGTAAAAATCCGGCAGCACAGGGGCCTGCCCCTCGGGGACAGGCAGGGCAAAGCTCAACCCCTCTGCACCTTCCGTCAGACCATATCCAAGAGCCGGGAGGAAGGCGGTGTAGAACCGCTTTGCGCGCGGAATATCGTCAGCGCCAACCGTGACATAGGCAATCATGCTGTGCGTGCTTTCCTAAAAGATGCTGCCCTGAAAAAAAGAGCCCGAACTGAGGCTTCGTGAGGTGCCCCGAAGGCTACAGTCTGTGTCAGAATGAGCGGCGGCGCAAGGAGACCGGTTTGCCGGTGGCCAACCGATAGAGCGTATTGACGGCCATGAGCCAGCCAGCAATCGCAGCGATCAGCCACCCAAATATAAAGATCGATGCCCCACCCATTTGGCCGGTTGTGAATTGCATCAGGACCAGAGCAATCGCTGCGCTCCAGGCGATCAGCCAACCGAAAAGGAAGAGAGAGGCAAAGACCCGCTCTCCCGAGAGAGATTTTTGTTCGTCTCGATCTATGCGCGCCTGCGGGAATCGCAGTTCTCCTTGGACAGGCGGTGTAAGTGTCTTTTGCGCGTCTCGGCGCTCAATGATGCGGCCAAGAGTGAATGCAAAATAGGCGACAAAGGCACAGAACAAGAGTGTGAACATCGCATCTCCTTCAAAACAAATGTGTTCTGATAAAGAGATGGGGGCGGTTGGATGTGATTTTTAGAGTTTGGTATGCGAATGTATACACATGTTGCGGCCCTGCATCAGTCGAAACCTGTAACCTCTAGGTGTCGCCCTCAGGATAAGTCAGAACTGGCTTTGTGCCGAGATCGCCACGCCACAACACAAGGGCCATGAAGGGTTTGTCATGGGTTTGCGTTGCATGTGGACGATTTGACGGATGAAACACATGCTCGCCCGCGCGCAGCACCTTGTTGTCCTCACCTTCAAGCATGAACTCCGCCTCTCCGGCGAGGATGTAATACAGCTCTTCCGCCGGGTGGTGGTGGAAGGGGTAATACAGTCCGGGCGGCATATAGACCACGTAGGCGCCCATCTGATCGCTGGTGTAAGGACCGCCACCGCCAATCAGGCAGTAGCAGCCAAATTTGTCCATAAAATCCGAACCCATCCGCGTGCCTTTGTAGGTCTCGCGCCACTGGGCCTGTGGGCTGGCGGCGATGAAGGCGTCGCGTAAACGGGCCGTCTCCTCGGCGGCGAGCATGGTGTCCGTGATCATCAGATCAGCGGCCGGGACATGAAAGGGCGTGACCTCTTGCTCGGCGAACTGTGATGGAAGCCTGCAAAAGGTGTTGAGCGCTTCGGTGGTGGCAAAGGCGTTGTGGACCTCTGCAAGGAGATGTTCGAAAACTGGATGGGCCATCATTCAACCCTCATCTGAGGCAGGCCCGCCAACCCCGGACCCCGCCAAACAATATAGGTCAGAATAGGGCCGGCGCCTGTGGCCATAGCGTGCGGTTGGTTGGAGGTGTGCATCTGTGTCTGGCCCGGTGTGACAAAGGCGGCGTCATTTTCTTCGGTCATGAAGGTCGCGGCCCCAGCAAGGGCGAAGTACATTTCTTCCGCCTCATGGTGATGCCAGTCATATACGAGGTTTTCCCCCCAATAGCCGACATAGGCCCGACAGCTGTCGGATTTTGCCATGCCTGTGGGGCCATAGAGTTCGAAATAGCCGTAGAGGGAGAGAAACTCTGCGCCGACTTCGTCTTCTGTGTAGGTGCGTTTCCAACTTGCATGAGGTGCCAGCGCTTTGATCGCATTTACAAAGTCCGCTGTCTGGTCCGATGTTGGAGCCGTGCAATCGACAACATGCTGTGTGGCTGGAATGAGATTTGGGGTCACATCGGTCATCTGCAGATCCTCAGGCCAGGGGGCAAAGTCCCGTAGGTCTGGAGTTGAAAGATGCAGGGCCTTGGCGGCCTCTAGCGCGGCGAGCAGAACAGACATTTGGCGAATTTCCCAAGAGTGCGAAGACGGGTCACCATAGTGCGACCTCATAGGTCAAACATTGGCAGCCCGAATTCTGGGAGGTGTGCAGGAATGCGTCATAGGCGCAATTTTCATGTCGCAAATGAGTGTGTTGTGTCGTCCCCAAGAGGCACGCCAAATTTATGCCAATTCGATTTCAGGCAGGCTTAGGCGCGGCGGCAATTGCAACAGTTTTTGCTTTGGCAGAGGGGGAGAAAAAAGAAACCCCTGCCCGTAGGTGCAGCCCAGTGCCCGCACCTGTAGCAACTGCTCGGGCGTTTCAATCCCCTCGGCTATGGCACTGCCGCCCATGCGGTCAGCAAAGCCAAAGATGGTCTCACAGACCGCGTGAGCGGTTGTGGTGGTGTTGAGGCGCTGGATAAAGGCCCGATCCAGTTTGATGTAATCAAAGGTATGATCAAGGAAGTAGGTCAACGAAGAATGGCCCGCGCCAAAATCATCCAAGGCCAGTTTGGCGCCGCGCGCGCGCAGATCTTCTAGTGTTGCGGCCAAGGCGGGGTCAGATCCTAAAAGCGCGCTTTCGGTGATTTCCAAGACAAATTGCGGATCAGCTCCGGCTTGCTGGTCTGTGTCCTTAGCTGACCCTTGTTTGGAGCCTTCGATGGGCCAAGAGGCTGCGGTTTCGGGTGTTAAAGCTTCGAGCTCATAGGGAGAGACATTCAGGCAGATCTGAAATGGGCCTTCAAAATGATCCATAAGTTCGGGAAAGTCGGTGAGACTTTGCCGCCGCACGATCTCACCAATCTGCGTGATCAGCCCAGCTTCTTCCGCAAGAGGAATAAACCGCGACGGTGCGATGGGGCCAAGCGTGGGATGGGTCCAGCGTGCCAAGGCCTCGACTTTGGCAATGCGGCCCGTCTTGAGATGAACGACCGGTTGATAGTGAACGGTGAGAGCGTTGTCGTCGAGGCCCGCCATCAAATCAGAAATCAGGCTGTGCCGGTCGCGGGCCTGTTCGCCAATTGTGCTGTTAAACATGCACAGCCGGTTCCCCCCCTGAGATTTGGCATGATGCATGGCCTGATCCGCCGCTGACAACAGCCAGTCGCCTTGATCCTCAACATGAGAGGAGAGCGCAAAGCCTATTGACGCGCTGGTGAAGACGGCGCCGGTGCCAAGTTGAAACGGCGGTGACAGGGCGTCTAGGGCCTGCTGGGCCAGGGCCCGAGCGGGTGCTTCAATGTCGTTTCCTTTGAGCATAATAACAAATTCATCCCCAGCGGTCCGCGCTAGAAAGGCGTCTTCTGTCAAAATGTTGTTCAACCTATTAGCGGTCTGGGCAATGATCCGATCACCGCTGAAATGCCCGAACCGGTTGTTGACAAGCTTCAGTCGATCCAGATCCAGAACGATGACGGCCACTTCGAGAATTGATGATTTTGTATGGGGTAAAATCTCGGCCAGTTTCACAGTCAGTTGCCGCCGATTTGGAAGGCCGGTCAGGGTGTCGGTAAAGCTCGTTTGGCGAACTTCTTCATACGCACTGTACAGTTCGGTCATGTCTGTCAGACCGACCCGGATCAGATTGGCCTCATTGGACGGCAGTTTGGCCAAAGATAAGTCGACCCGGGTTTTACGTCCCGTCGATGAGCGCAACTGCCAGTCTAGTTTGGGTAGCTCACCCGCGAGGGCCGCCTTGAAGTTCTCCTGGAGGACGAACTGGGATTTCTGGCCTTCCGGTTGAAACTCAGGACAGAAATTTAGGAAACCTTCCTCAACAAGAGGCTCATCGGGCGGGATGCCAAATAGCTGTGCGGCGGCGGGGTTGATTTGAAGAAGAAGCCCAGTGTCTGCATCAAGAATGGCAATCCCTTCTGGTGCGTGTTGGACAAGTGCCGACATCTGTTTGTGCCGCTCGATTGTGCCAAGGTAACTGCGTTCCCAGAGGTGGCGCAGTTGCAAGACCAGAAGACACTGGGCTGCGCCGGTGGCACCGATCGCCAGAATGCTTGAGATCCAGTTTCGTGGGTCTTGAAGAGATGCGGCATCATGCTCCAGCAAGGGACGTCCTTGCCCCTGAACAAAATAAGTAGCGGTCAGTCCAAGCAACACGAGGGAGATTGTGAAGACCGTCAGTGTCTGGCGCTTACTCAAGGTCGTCGCAGCAATCAAAGGGGCCAGAACAAATGTGAAATGTGCAGGTGCGGTCAGACCAAATTGAAGAAGGCCGCAAACTCCAACGCCAAAGAAGGCGCCGGTCATGGAGAACACCCTGATTTCAGGCGTTACCAGTTTCGCAGATACCGCCGCCCAAAGGCCCGTGACGATACAGAAAATTTGCACACCAAAAACCAAGGTCCAGCCGAACTGGGAAATGCGCACCGACACAATCAGAAAAGCACAAAGAAAAAGCGCAGCGGCAACACGGTAAAGCAGCCGAAGAGACCCCTGAAACGCAGCCTCAGGAGCAGAGAGATGTGTGGATAATGGGTCGGATAAATTCCGGTTTGCCATTTGCTATCCTAGTGTTTCGTCTGCAACGCGCGCTGACCGTTCAGAACGGGTAATTCCGTCTCCACAAAGCAGGAAATCGGCGCCTGTGGGTGATCGTGTTTCCGGTGCGGGCGGAAAGTCAGCTGCGAAAAGTCATCTCCGATTGCGGCGCGCAATTGTGCGGTGCAGTTGGTGTGCTTAGAAAATGTAGTCCGGCAAGGAGGGTAAGTCTTGTAAAATCTACCTTATCCCACGTAAGCCATGTGCAATAGCTAGAAAATTTGCGGTGGTTTGGTCATCCACGCGTGAGATTTGCATATTGCTAAAATTGCGTGCCGTGTACAGTTAGGCGTGTCTTGTCGTGTACCACCGGACCAGAAGGCGGAAGAAACGAAATGCTGCGTTCGCTGTCGATACGCATTCAACTGCGCATCCTTCTGATGCTACTGGCCTTGCCTAGTATCGCGTTGATTGTGATGTGGGGCGGGCAGGAATATCAGCATCTGGTCGATCAAGAGCGTCGCACAGGCGCGCGGCTTGTGGATCAGGTGATGCGTGAACAGCAAGCCGTGATTGGTGACACGCGGGTGTTTCTGAAAACACTGGCACAAGATCCCGAGATCTTTGGGCATGATGATGAAGGCTGTGGGGGCTTTCTGTCTCGGCTGTTGCCCCTGACACCACGCTACGCCAATATCGCGGCCCCTGATGAAGATGGGATAATTCGCTGTAGCGCCTTGCCCGTTTTGCCTTCAACCTCGGTGGTAGATCAACCTTACTTCCGTCAGGCCCTTGATCTGTCAAGGTTTTCTGTAGGATCTTATCAGAAGGATCCGATCACAGGCGAGATCAGCCTCAATTTCGCCTATCCGGTTTTGCCACCAGACCAGACCGATCCAAGTGGCGCGCTGGTTGCGGTTTTGTCGCTGGAGTGGTGGGATCAATTGGTGTCAAAAGCGCAGCTGCCCGCAGGCGCCTTTGCCTATATTCTCGACCGGCGCGCCCGTGTTGTCGCGGCCTATCCACGCGATGATACTCTGCTTGGGACACGGGTGACCGATATCGATGCCAGTCTGGCTTTGCTGCTTGAGTTTCAGGCCAAGCGCATTATCGGTGACGATGGTGTGCAGCGTGTGATCGCCCAACAGGCCTTTTTGCGCGATGACAAAGGGCACAATGTGCAAATGGTGGTCGGGTTGCCGGTCCAGCAGGCCTGGAGCCTTGCGCTCGAACAGATGGCCAATCGACTTTTTGTGCTGTTTTTCATTCTGGTCTTGATGTGGTTTGGCATCATGCGCCTTTTGGATCATCAGCTGCTGCGCCCGCTTGGGGCCTTGAATCTTGCGCTGAAAAAGCTTGAGACGGGCCGCTTGGAGGACGGTGGACTGGAAAATCAGTCCAATCGTGTGGCGGAATTTCAACAGATCGCTCAGAGTTACCGGCGTATGTCCTATGCCCGGCTCTCGGCTGAAAATGCCGAAGTTACAAAACGGCGCCAGCTAGAAGCGCTGCTTGATGCGCTGCCAGATATCTATTTCCGCATGGACCATCGCGGATATATCTTGGACTACAAAGCCCAAAGCGATGTTGATCTTGTGCGTCCGGCAGAGCAACTGCTTGGGCAGCGGATCAGTGCGTTTTTGCCCCCGGATGTTGCCGCCAAATTTGAAGAGAACCTACGCAGGCTTGCGACCTCAGGCGAGGTACGAAGTTTTGAGTATCAACTTAAGTTTGGCGAAGATCTGAGGGATTTCGAAGCCCGCTTGTGCCGTGTGGGCATGTCCGGCGATGTAGTGGTGGTTATTCGAAACATCACCTTCCAACGGGAAGCGCGCGAAACCCTGCTTCAGCAGGCACGGGTTGATTTCCTCACCAACCTGCCAAATCGCTCGGCTCTCAATATCCATCTCGAAGAAGCTCTGACCGAGGCCCGGCGGGACCGGAGCGAAATTGCCTTGTTGTTTGTTGATCTCGATGGGTTGAAGCCGATCAACGATAAGCTGGGACACGCGTCTGGGGATGAGCTTATCAAACGCGCAGCCCAGAGATTGCGGGACAGTGCGGGACCACGGGATTTTGTGGCGCGACACGCGGGAGACGAATTCATTATTCTGGTCACAGAAGATGATCCGCTGACGCGGGCGCAGGATGTGGCTGAGCGCATAATCGAGCGCATGCAACGCCCGTTTGACATTGATTTTGAAACCCTACGGATTGGGGCATCTGTCGGCATGGCGTTTTTTCCAAACCACGCCCATGATCCAGCGACTTTGCTTATGGCGGCAGATCAGGCCATGTACGCTGCCAAGGCATCGGGCGGTGGCCAGCAGCGCCAGTTCACCCCGGAAATCGGTCGACTGACCCGTGACCGATTGCGCCTGCATGATGATCTGGCTCGGGCCCTGAAAGAAGACCATTTTGAACTGGTCTATCAGCCAATTGTTGATCTGAAAACAGGGCGGGTTGCGCAGGCCGAAGCATTGCTTCGCTTCAATCACCCTCAGCTGGGCCCGCTGTCACCGGATGCCTTTCTACCCGTCGCCGAAGAGTTGGGGTTAAGTGTTGAAATCGGGGATTTTGTGCTGCGCAAAGCCTGTGCTGATATCTTTGATATGCGACAGAAGTTTGGCCCCGGTTTTCGGATCAGCATCAACAACTCACCAACGGAGCTTGCGGCGCGGGCCTCTGGTGAAGGGCTGGATTGGCTGACATATATTCGGGAGAACACCCCGGATGATGCCAGTGTGTCGGTCGAAATCACCGAAAGCGCGCTGCTGGATTCAAGTGATCAGACTCGCGGCACTCTTGCGGCCCTGCGGAAATCGGGTGTGACGGTTGCTTTGGATGATTTTGGTGCGGGCTATTCCAGTTTGACCTACTTTCTTGAAAACGAGTTCGATTTTCTCAAGATGGATAAGGCTTTTGTGCGCGGAGTGCCGAATGATATCCGTGCCTCCGGGCTCTGTCAGGCGATCTTGAACCTGGCACAACACCTTGGCAGTAAAGTGATTGCTGAAGGGATCGAAACAGCGGATCAGCTGGCCTTTTTCAAATCGCGCAATTGTGCTTACGCGCAGGGGTATTTTTTCTCCCGCGCAGTCCCGTTGCCCGAGCTGTTGGACCTGCCTGCCAAATTTGAAGTGGAGTAATCTGCGGGGTTAGGACAGGAGCCAGTCCCGCACCAATACGGCGTTTTCGGTGAGGGGGATATTGCGAGACCAGACCAGATAGAACCCCTCGCCGGTGGTCCATGTCCAGTCTCGCTTGCCCGCCAGTAGCCCCTGATCGATCAAGGGACCGGTGAGGTGGTTCCAGCCAAAGGCAAATCCTTCGCCCGCAATGGCTGCCTGAAGCACGAGGGCATAGTCGTTCAATCGCAGGCCTGCTGCAGGGGGCCGTCCTGTGACGTCAAAATGTGCAAACCACTGCTGCCAGCCCGGTCGCTCGCGGATGGGCTCTTCCAGGTGGATCAGTTTTTCATGCAGTAGGTTTGGAACGGTGGCCAGATTGACCGCAGACGCCATCACACGCGGGCTTGCCACGGGATAGATCTCTTCCGTTGCAATCAATTCGCTATGACATTCCGGCCAGTCACCGGTGCCACGGCGAATGGCGAGGCTGATGCTTTCTGCATCAATGTCAGGCTCGCGGTCGCTGGATTGCAGGCGTAGGTCAATATTGGGGTGTCTGGCGTGCAGATCCCTAAGGCGGGGCATAATCCAATAGACGGAAAAGGCCGACGAGGTGCTGAGCGTGACATGGTCGTTGAGCGATCTTTGGCGCACCGCGAGGGCGGATTCCAGAATTTCACCAAACGCGCGTGAGACATCCGCATAAAGCCGAGCCCCGGCGTTGGTCAGCGACACACGCCGATGGCTGCGTCGAAACAAAGGCACACCTAAAGACGCCTCAAGCTGTTTGATCGCAGCCGAGACCGCAGGTTGCTGCACATTCATTTCATCGGCGGCACGGGTGAAGGACCCAAGCCGCGCTGCCGCTTCAAAAACAATAAGATGGCGGGGGGAGGTGACCAGTTTCCAGAGTTCTTGCATAATCTGTGTTTATCTAAGTGATTAAGTTTTTCAAGGGTCACAGCGAAAACCATGCGGGGTAGGATTTTCGAAATCTCAAATGGAGTCCGCTCATGGCCCGCCGCGCTCGCGCTTCACGTAATCGGTCGGAAACACAACTAACTGCACCTGCATCCCCTTATATCAAAAGGGTTTTGCCGCATTTTGATGTTTTGGATGAAGAACAGATCGTGCGTCTGGAACGCCAGGTCGACTGGATTTTTGAAGATGTCGGGATCGCGTTTCGCGACGATCCAGAGGCGCTACGTATCTGGAAAGAGGCCGGCGCACGGGTAGAAGGTGACATTGTTCGGGCCGATGCAAGTTGGATCCGGGCGCTCTGTGCCAAGGCGCCCCGCGAGTTCACCCAACTGGCCCGAAACCCTGAGCGATCGGTGGTGATCGGTGGGCAAAATCAAGTGTTTGCACCGGTCTATGGCTCGCCCTTTGTGCGCGATCTGGAAGGCGGTCGGCGCTATGGTGACATGGAGAGTTTCGAGAAGCTGGTCAAACTGACCTATATGTTGCCGTCGCTGCACCATGGCGGCTTTGTCACCTGTGAACCCTGTGATGTGCCGGTAAGCAAACGTCATTTGGATATGCTTTACGCCCATATGACCCTGTCGGATAAACCCCATCTGGGGGCCATCACGGAAATGAGCCGCGCGCAGGACAGTGTCGACATGGCCGAGATTGTGTTTGGCAAAGAGGTGATGGAGCAGAGCTGCGTCATCATGGGCAATGTCAACACCAACTCGCCGCTCTTGGTCGACCGCGTCGTCACCGAAAGTGCGCGGGTCTATTCCGCGCGGGGGCAGGGGTTGATTGTTGTGCCCTTTATTCTCAGCGGCGCCATGGGGCCGGTCTCAACCGCGGCCTCCGTGGCGCAGGCTATGGCCGAGGCGATGATGGTCTGCGCCTTTGTTCAGATCATTCGCCCCGGCGCGCCATTTGTGATGGGCAACTTCCTGTCGTCGATGTCGTTGAAATCCGGCGCACCGACCTTTGGTATGCCGGAACCGGTGGTGTCGAATTATGCAATTGGCCAGCTGGCCCGCCGCGCCGGGCTGCCGCTGCGGTGTGGAGGCTCGCTCACCGCGTCTAAGGTCGAAGATGCGCAGGCGGCGTATGAGAGCGCGGACAGCATGCATTCCACCATGCTCGCCGGTGCGAATTTCGTTTTGCATTCTGCGGGTTGGCTGGAAGGCGGTCTGTCTACCGGGTTTGAAAAACTGGTGATGGATGCGGATCGGCTGGGGTCCTATTGCAAGGTCTTGAACCAAGGGCTTGTCACAGATGATGAGGCTATGGCGCGCGATGCCTATGGTGAGGTTGATCCGGGCGGGCATTTCCTTGGATCGGCCCATACCATGCGCCACTATCAGGATGCCTTTTATGAGGCGCAGCTGTCGGATTCCGAGAATGTTGAAAGCTGGGAAGAGGGTGGCAGTCAGGACATGCGCCGCCGCGCCTATGATCGGTGGAACCATCTGCTGAACACTTATGAAGCCCCAGCCATGGATGTCGCCAAAAAGGATGAACTGGCGGCCTATGTGGCCAAGCGCAAAGAGGACCTGCCTGATGCCTGGTATTAAGTCGTGCGGATCGGAAAGGCGCATGCGCCGTTACACTGGTCCCAACACTCTGCTGTTTTCGTTTATTGATGGAGCCACCCATGCCCAATGACATCCCCAAAACCATGCACGCGGTGTATCTGACCGGGCACGGTGGGCCCGAGTGTCTTGAGTATCGGACAGATGTGCCCGTTCCGACACCTGGGCCGGGCGAAGTTCTGATCAAAATCGGCGCGGCCGGGATCAACAACACCGACGTAAACACCCGCATTGGTTGGTATTCCAAGCAGGTCACCGGTGATACCGAAAGCGCCACGCAGGATCTGAACGCCGAAGATGATGACGCGAGCTGGACCGGTCGCCCTTTGGTGTTTCCGCGCATTCAGGGTGCCGATGCCTGTGGGCACATTGTGGCTGTGGGCGAGGGTGTCGACAGCGCGCGTATCGGCGAACGTGTGATGGTGGCCAGTCTTCAGCCCGCCCCGGATGCCACGGATGACTGGGATTTTATCACCTGGGGCTCGGAATGTGACGGGGGCTTTGCCCAATATGCCACTGCCCGTAGCGATCAGACGCACAAGGTGACCAGCGATCTGAGCGATGTGGAACTGGCCTCGTTTCCCTGTGCCTATTCGACCGCGGAAAATCTGATTTCGCGCGCAGGGTGTCAGGCCGGGGATGTGGTGCTGATCACCGGGGCCTCAGGCGGTGTCGGGTCGGCGGCGGTTCAGCTGTGCAAACGCCGGGGCGCAATCGTAATTGCCATGGCGTCGCGCGCAAAACACGACCAGATGGCGGGTCTTGGTGCGGATCGTTTGTTGGATCGCGGTGATGATCCTGTTGCGGTTCTGGGCGAGCAAAGCGTGACCTTGGTGGTTGATCTGGTGGCGGGTGATGGGTTTCCAGGCTTGATTGCCTGCCTGAAACGTGGCGGTCGCTATGCCACCTCAGGTGCGATCGGCGGGCCGATCACCACACTGGATGTGCGGGATCTGTATCTCAAAGATCTGACCTTTGTTGGCAGCACCGCACAGGCCGCAGAGACCATGCCAAACCTGATTTCCTACATCGAGGCAGGCGAGATCAAGCCGATGGTGGCCCAAACTTTCCCGCTCTCTGACATCACAAAAGCGCAGGACGTTTTCCTGCAAAAGACATTCGTCGGCAAGCTTGTGCTGCTGCCGTAAATCGACACGAAGGACCAGATTATGCCTGAGATTCAAAAAGACGAAACCACCGGCGGCAAGCAGCTCCCCTCCCACGCAAAGGTTGTGGTGATTGGGGGCGGCGTCGTAGGGTGTTCCATCCTGTTCCATCTGGCCAAATTCGGCTGGAAAGATGTTGTTTTGCTCGAACGGGATGAGCTGACCAGCGGGTCATCTTGGCACGCGGCCGGTCAGATCCACACCATTAGCTCAGACCCCAATATCTCGCGGCTTCAGAGCTATACCATTGATCTGTATAAAGAGATCGAAGAAACATCGGGCCATTCTGTTGGGTTGAACATCACCGGTGGGTTCTATCTGGCCTCAAACAAGACCTGGTATGACTATCTCAAGCGGGAACGCTCAAAAGCGCGCTATATGGGATTGGATCAGGAGTTCATCAGCCCCAAAGAGGTGGCCGAACGTCATCCTCTGATTGATCCCTCCCATTATCACGCGGCCCTGTGGGACGATCAGGATGGTGACTTGGACCCATCCGGCGCCACCTATGCCTTTGCCAAATCGGCCAAGGTCCATGGCGCCCAGTATTTCACCCATTGCGGTGTAACCGCCATGACCCAGCGTCCCAATGGCAGCTGGGATCTGACAACGCCCAAAGGCACCATCAATGCCGAGCAGGTGGTCAACTGTGGCGGCCTATGGGCGCGCGAAGTTGGTCATATGTCGGGCATTCATTTGCCGGTTCAGCCGATGGAGCACCACTATCTGATCACCGAAAAGATCGATGCGGTGGCCAACCATGGGTCGCGCCTGCCGGCAGGCATCGATTATGAGGCCAATATCTATTTCCGTCAGGAACGCCAAGGCATGCTCTTGGGGACCTATGAGCCCAAAGGCACCCCGTGGAAGGTGGATGGCACCCCATGGGACTTTGGTCACGAGCTGCTGCAGCCTGATCTCGATCGCATTGCCGACCGTCTTGAGATGTCCTTTGACCGCATTCCAGCCATTGGCGAGGCGGGGATCAAAGACATGATCAACGGCCCCTTCACCTTTGGGCCCGACGGGAACCCGATGATTGGTCCGGTTCCGGGCATGAAAAACTACTGGGTCGCTGTGGGCGTCATGGCAGGCTTCTGTCAGGGCGGCGGAGTTGGCCTGACCATGGCGGAATGGATGATTGAAGGCGAACCGTCGATTGATGTCTGGGCCATGGATGTGGCGCGCTTTGGCGAGTTTGCGACGCCGGAATGGGGCACAATCAAATCGACCGAGAATTACGAACGTCGCTTTGTGATGACCTTCCCGAATGAGACGCTGCCCAAAGGTCGGATGCAAAAAACCACAGCGCTCTATGACCGGCTGGTCAGCAAAGGCGCGCGGATGGGTCAGGGCTTTGGCCTCGAGAACGCGCTTTGGTTTGCCGACAGCCCTGAGGACGCCCACGAAGAGCCCACGTTCGAACGCAACCGCAGCCATGACTATGTCGCGCGTGAGGTCAAAGCCGTGCGTGAGGCGGTGGGTGGCATCGAAGTGGCCAACTTCGCCAAACATGAGTTCAAAGGCGCCGGTGCGCGCGCCTATCTGGATCGCGTTCTGGCGGGATATGTGCCGAAACCCGGCCGTCTGACTCTGACCCCGATGCTGACCCCGAAGGGCAAGCTTTATGGGGATCTGACCGTGGCCTGTCTGGCGGAGGATCATTTTGTGCTCTTTGGCTCGGGCGCGATGCAAGAGGCGCACAGCCGGTGGTTTGAAAAAGATCTGCCAGCCGATGTCAGCTATGCCAATGTCAGTGACGACTGGCATGGGATTGCTCTGTCTGGTCCAAAGTCACGCGCGCTGTTGCAGCGGATCACGCGCGATGATGTCAGCGCCGAGGCCTTTAAATTCCGCGATCTGCGCCAGACCTTTGTCGGCGGCGTGCCGGTGATCCTCAACCGGATCTCGTTCTCGGGCGAGCTTGGGTATGAGATCTATTGCAAACCGCAGTATCTGTTGCGCCTCGCCGAGGCCATCGAAGAGGCCGGGGCCGATCTGGGCTATCGTTGGTATGGAGCGCGGGCCCTGATGAGCATGCGGCTGGAGAAAGGCTGGGGCGTTTGGACCTTGGATTTCCGTCCTGATTTCAATGCTGTGGAAAGCGGTATGGATGTCTTCATCAACTGGAAAAAGGACTTTGTGGGCAAAGAGGCGACATTGAAAGCCCGCGACGAAGGTCCGGCCCGCAAGCTTGTGACCATGACCATCGACGTGGATGGCATTGATGTGTCCAACGACGAAGCCATTCTGAAAGATGGCGAAGCCGTGGGCTATGTCAGCTCGGGCGGCTATGGCCATCATGTCAAAACCTCGATGGCGATGGGTTATGTCGCGTCAGAGCATGCCGAGGCCGGAACCGAGTTGCAGGTCGAAATTCTGGGAGAAATGTACACCACAAAAGTGCTGGGCGCGCCGATCTATGACGCAAACGGCGCCAATATGCGCGCGTAAATCAAAGTCGGAGGCAGGGAATTGACCCACCCAATGGCACTTTCTCTGTCGCAGGCGCAGCCCGTAGAAGCGGCTGCGCCCCGACGCTTTGTTTTTGTTCTAATGCCGTCCTTCTCGCCTTTTGATCTGGCAAGTGCGGTTGAAGCCCTCAGCGCGGCGAACAATTTTGACCGCATCCAACGGTTTGACTGGCGGGTCATAAGTGAAACCGGTCAGCCAATGCGGGCGGCCAACGGGTTGACGGTGACGGTTGATGGCGCGCTATCCGAGGTGGGGCGCGGTGATCTGGTGATGGTGCTGGGCGGCGGTTTGACCCAAGGGTCAGACATCCTGTTTGGTTGGCTCAGACGTGCCTTTCGTCTAGGGGCCTGGCTGGGGGGAATTGGTGGTGGAACCGCCATTCTGGCGCGGGCCGGGGTTGTGAATGACCGGCAGGTCACCACCCATTGGTCTTTGCGTTCCGCCTTGATTGAACAGTATCCAGCCCTGCACCTGTCGCGGTCGATTTTCACGGTCGATCGCGGTCTGGCCACCTGTGCCGGTGGCGCGGCCGTTTTGGATATGATGTTGCATCTGATCACCGAAGGGCATGGCTCAGAGGTGGGGCTGGCCGTCGCGGATCAGCTTGTGTGCTCGGCGGCGCGCAGTTCGCAACAGGACCAAACCATCGCCGAACATTGCCGCACCGGGCAGCGGCATGAAAAGCTGACAGAGGCGCTTTCACTGATGCGGCGGGAAATGGAAGACCCGTGGTCCCCTTCCGAGATTGCCGCCCATGTCGGATTGTCGACGCGTCAGCTCGAGCGGCTGTTTGCACGGTATCTGAATGCCTCGCCCAAGGTGTTTTACACCCGGCTTCGGCTGGAAAATGCCCGCGCGCTGCTGCAGCAGACCAATATGCGGATCATTGATGTGGCGATTGCAAGTGGCTTTGGATCTCAGACCCATTTCTCGAAACTCTATCGTCGCCACTATGGCATACCACCACATCAGGAGCGCGGGCTGAGCTAAAGCTCTTCCTTCAACCAGTCGAGAAACGCGCGCGTGGCGGGCGTTTCAGCGTGGCTTGAAGGCGGGATGAGGAAATAGGCTTCGGTCATGGGCGGTGCAAAGTCATCCATCCGAAGCAGGCGTCCGTCGGCCAGAAAATCGCCCGCCAAGGTGTCATGTGCCATGGCCATGCCAGCGCCATGAAGAGCGGCGCTAAGCGAGATCACAAAGGTCGAGCCCAACTGCACATCGGTGCCCCGCGAAAATGGACGGTTTTGCGCCTTGAACCAGGCGTCCCAGGTGCCGGTCAGGCCCGCGCAGTCAAACAAATGGGCCTTATCGAAATCGCGTTCGGGATAGTTTGGGGCGCAGACCGGAAAAAACACCTCGTGGGTCAGGCGTTCGGCGAAGGCAGGCATACCATCCGGCCGGTCAAACCGGATCTCAAGCGCGGCCTGAGCGGCGTGGCGATCAGGGTCCCAAATGGGCGTTACGATGTTGAGCACCAACCAGGGGTGTCGGGCATAGAGCCGGGGCAGGCGCGGCGTGAGCCAGAAGATGGAAAAGGCCATATTACACTGTAAAATCAGATGCCTGCCACGATCACCGCCCGTAAAGGACTGGGTTCCGGTTGAGATCAGATCAAAGGCCTGTTGCACCACGGGCAGATAGTTTGCCCCGGCTTCGGTCAGGTGCAATGCACGCGGGCGTCTAAGGAACAACTCGCGCCCCAGTAACGATTCAAGATTGCGGACATGCTGGCTTATCGCGGGCTGTGTCATACCCAATTCACCAGCCGCACGGGTGAACGAAAGATGCCGCGCGCTTGCTTCAAAGGCGCGCAGCCAAGGGAGCGGGGGAAGATTGGTTTGCGCCATATATAACTCATACATAAGTGTTACTTATGTTATAGGTTCAATTCCGTAATTTGTCAGCGAAACATTTCCCTGCCACTCTGTCGCAAACCGGCAAAAAGGACCTCCAGACATGAACGCACCTGACACCCGCAATATGGCCCATTGGGCCGAGCGCACCGATATGGCCGCCGCCTTTCGATGGACTGCCCGTCTGGACATGCATGAAGCGGTGGCCAATCATTTTAGTCTGGCAGTAAACGACGACGGCACGCAGTTTCTGATGAACCCCAATCAGATGCATTTCAGCCGCATTCGCGCCTCAGATCTGTTGCTGCTGGATGCCAATGATCCCACGACAATGGACCGCCCCGGCGCCCCTGATCCCACCGCATGGGGGTTGCATGGCTCTATTCACCGTCTGTGCCCGCATGCGCGCTGTGTGATGCATGTGCATTCGATCCATGCAACAGTTTTGGCCAGTCTCGCAGACAGTTCTTTGCCGCCAATCGATCAGAACTCAGCCACGTTTTTCAACCGTTATGTGGTAGATGACAACTATGGCGGTTTGGCGTTTGAGGATGAAGGCGCCCGGTGTGCGTCGATGCTTACGGATCCGAAGATCAAAGTGATGATCATGGGCAATCACGGTGTTTTGGTCATTGGGGATAGCGTCGCGGATACGTTCAACCGCCTATATTATTTCGAACGCGCCGCCGAAACCTATATCCGCGCGCTGCAAACCGGCCAAAAACTGCGGGTTCTCAGTGATGAGGTCGCTGAGAAAACCGCGCAAGAGCTGGACGATTATCCGGGGCAGGCGGAAACGCACCTGGCAGAATTGCGCATGATCCTGGATGGGGAAAACTCAAACTACGCCTCGTAACCCCTCCATCAGATTTCTTAGGTTGGTGACCCGCCGGTCAGGACATGACCGGCGGGTCATTTTGGTTTTGGCGAACCAAGTTTCGTTCAGCGGTGGGATTTTGCCAAGATGGGGCGCATATCGCAATCGATGAGTTTTCAGGTAAAGTTCTGAAAATGCACGTTTTAATGGGGGTACTGCCTTCACTCTTCTGAAAGATTTGAAACACCCTTGGGTAATTTGGTAAAATAACCTTACCACGGATGTTGCTTATAGGAAACTTTCGTTCTAATTCTGTCATCGGGAAACTAACCGGAGGCGAGATCATGACCGATCGTATCGAACATCACGGGTTGCAGGTGGCTCCTGAGCTGCACAGCTTTATTGAAGAGCAGGCTTTGCCGGGCAGTGGTGTCGACGCCGATGCGTTTTGGGCGTCGCTCTCTCAGCTCCTGCATGATTTCGGCCCCCGCAATCGTGCGCTGCTTGAAAAACGTAGCGAGATGCAGGCGAAGGTGGACGACTGGCACAAGGCGCGCAAAGGCCAAGATCACAATGCGGAGGCCTATCAGGCGTTTCTGACCGAGATTGGCTATCTTGTTCCGGAAGGTGATGATTTCGAAATTGAGACCGCCAACACCGATCCAGAGATCGCGCTGGTGCCGGGGGCGCAGCTTGTTGTGCCCATCAACAATGCGCGCTTTGCGATCAACGCGGCAAACGCCCGCTGGGGCAGCCTGTATGACGCGCTCTATGGCACCGATGCTCTGGGAGATCTGCCAGCCGGTGGGGGTTATGACGCGGCGCGCGGCGCACGGGTTGTCACCTGGGCCAAAGAATTTCTCGATGCCACGCTGCCACTGACCCACGGGTCCTGGGCGGATGTGACTGGTTTTGGCAACTTTGATGGTGCACTTGAGATCAAGACAGCCGAGGGCAGCGCCCTTGCCACCCCATCGCACTATGTTGGCTACCGCAATGACGGCAGCGAGATCCTGTTCAAAAACAATGGGCTGCATATTCGTGTTGTGATCGACCCAAGCCATCCGGTGGGGGCCACAGACCCGGCGGGGATCAGTGATGTGATCCTCGAATCCGCACTCTCGACCATCATGGATTGCGAAGACTCCGTTGCCGCCGTGGATGGCGAAGACAAGGCACTCGCCTATCGCAATTGGCTCGGGTTGATGAAAGGTGACCTGAACGAAGAGGTCAATAAGGGTGGTAAAACCTTCACCCGTGTGATGGCCGAGGATGTGACCTTTCAGACCCCAGATGGTGGTGATCTGACGCTCAAGGGCCGCTCGCTAATGCTTGTGCGCAATGTGGGTCACCTGATGACCAATCCCGGCATTCTTGATCGCGATGGCAATGAGGCGTTCGAGGGTCTGATGGATGCCATGATCACCACGCTGATCGCGAAACATGATCTGGCTCGTGAGGACGGCAACTCGGTCACGGGTTCGGTCTATGTGGTGAAACCCAAGATGCACGGCCCGGAAGAAGTGGCCTTCTCTGATGAGATTTTCACCTTTGTAGAACAGTCACTTGGCCTGCCGCAGTACACCGTCAAACTGGGCATTATGGACGAAGAGCGCCGCACCAGCGCCAACCTGAAAGAATGCATCCGCGCCGCGAAATCGCGTGTGGCCTTTATCAACACCGGCTTCCTTGACCGCACCGGCGATGAGATGCACACCTCGATGGAGGCGGGTCCGATGTTGCCCAAAGGTGAGATCAAAGGCACCGCCTGGATCGCATCCTACGAAGACCGCAATGTGGATATCGGTCTGGCATGTGGTCTGAAAGGCAAGGCGCAGATTGGCAAGGGCATGTGGGCCATGCCCGACCGTATGGGCGAAATGCTCGATGCGAAACTGGGCCACCCGCAATCGGGTGCGACCTGTGCCTGGGTGCCGTCACCCACCGCCGCAACCTTGCACGCCACCCACTATCACAAGGTCGATGTCCGCGCCCGTCAGGACGAACTGCGTGCTGGCGGGGCCCGTGGCACCCTGAACGATCTGCTGACCTTCCCGGTGATGACAGGACGCAACCTGTCGAAAGAGGAGGTAACTCGCGAAGTTGAAAACAATGCGCAAGGCATTCTGGGCTATGTTGTGCGCTGGGTCGATCAGGGGGTTGGCTGTTCCAAAGTGCCCGACATCCATGATGTTGGCCTGATGGAAGACCGCGCCACCTGCCGCATCTCGTCACAGCATATCGCCAACTGGCTGCACCACGAGATAATCTCGCGTGACGACGCCATGGAGATCATGAAGCGCATGGCCGCGGTTGTGGACCGTCAGAACGCAGGCGATCCAAGCTATATTCCCATGGCACCAAGCTATGACACTGTGGCCTTCAAAGCCGCCTGTGATCTGGTGTTTGAGGGTCGCGTACAGCCGTCCGGCTATACCGAGCCAGTTTTGCACGCCCGTCGTCTTGAACTCAAAACATCGCTGTAAGGAAAACGGATATGGCTGACATTACTTTGGAACAGGCACAGGGCATTATCCGCGTGGCCTTTGAAACCGGGACTGCGCAGGGGATGAACCCTCTGACGGTGATTGTGCTTGACGCCGGTGGGCATGTACGCGCCTTTGAACGCGCCGATGGTGCCGCGCCGGGCCGATTTGAAATCGCAATGGGCAAAGCCTATGGCGCGGTGATGCTGGGGATGGCGGGCACGGCGCAGATGGCACGCGCCGAAGCACAGGCCTATTTCATCGCGGCGGCCAACGGCGCCTATGGCGGACGTCTGATCCCAGTGCCCGGCGGCATTCTGGTGCGCGGCGCCGACGGGGCCGTGATTGGCGCGGTTGGCGTGACAGGCGACAGCTCGGACAACGACGCGATTGCGGGCAAAGCGGGCATCGAAGCCGTAGGTCTGACCGCAGAAATCTAGACGCGGCCACCATCATTGAACAAAAAAGCTCCCGAATTGGTTTTCGGGAGCTTTTGTTATTCTGCTTTGCGCAAACAGAAGCGGCTCGGGGGCTTCTTCTTTTCACAAATACTCTGGGGGAATTGGCCCAATGGGCCAAGGGGGCAAAGCCCCCAATGCCTTCGACCGGGTAATTCAACCCGCCGGCATCTGCATGACAATGCAGGTGGTTGAGCCCGTGGCATAAAGCTTGCCATCTTCTTTGCCGCGCAGCTCGCCCACGGCAACGCCGGTTGATCGACCCACATGCTGAACAGTGCCCACAGCCTGAACGGTCATGCCAAGCGGGATCGAACGGACTACATTGATCTTGTATTCCAAGGTTGTGTAGGTCGACCCTTTGGGCAGGGTGGTCTGAACCGCGCAGGCCATGCAGCTGTCCAAAATGGTGCCATACCAGCCCCCGTGCACCGTGCGTAGCGGGTTGGTGGTGCGAAATTCCGGCGTACCCTCAAAGACAACGCGCCCTTTGGCGACTTCGGAAAGGGTAAAACCCAGCGTTTCGCCAATGGGTGGGCCAGACAATTCGCCCTCCAGAATGGCCTGCATGAACTCTTCACCGCTGCGGGCAAAGAGGTCGTTCATATCGGGAAGGTCATCGATGCTCTGGGCAATACGGGTCTGCGTCATGGCGGGGCCTCAAAATTGGATCTTGAGGCCCTTCAAACCAAGCCCGGCGCGCCGGGCCAAGGCTTACGCCACGTTATTGCAGATAAGCCATAGGGTCGGTGCTCTCAAATCCCTTGCGCACTTCGAAATGCAGGTAGGATGGATCACCGGCCTGGACCTTGCCAAGCGTCTGACCACGGCTGATGGCATCGCCCTTTTTCACCGAGATTCCATCAAGATGGGTATAGACAGTGATCAGATCACCCGGGTGGCGCACCAGAAGGAAGTTCACGCCCTCGGTGGTCGAGCTGATGGACGCAACTTTGCCTGAGGCTGCGGCTTTCACCGGGGTGCCTGCGGCTGCGGCGATATCGATGCCGTTGTTTTTGCCCTTCGAGAACTCACGAATGATGTTGCCAGAGACAGGCATGGACATGGCGGCTTTGGATGCTGTGGTTTGCTGTCCGATATCGGCGACAGGTTTTGCTGGTGTCGCGGCCGGTTTGGCAGCTGCGGCAGGCGCAGGATTTTCTGAGGGCAGGGGGCTGGCCGCCGAGGGTGGCGTCGGCGTGGCGGACCCCTGTCCGGGGGCCGGGGTGGTGTCTTCGGCGGTGATCTCGGTGCTTGCTGAGGTGACCGGGATCAACAGGTACTGGCCTTCACGGATGGTGAATGCGCGATCCAGGTTGTTCCACTCCGCCAAGGACCTGGGCGAGACATTGTAGCTCCGGGCGATGGAAAACGCGGTTTCGCCACGCGACACCTGATGACGGATGGGTTCAATACCTTCAGACCCCGTGGTGCCCGATGGTGTTGTTGAGGCCGCGCGATCAATTGCACTGCCGGCCAGAGCGGTCACATCCACGCCGGGGGCAGTGGGGAGTGCGGCGGTTTCACCTTCCGCAACACGGCTTGGCAGGGCGATCAGATCGCCACGGTTAAGCGCTGCATCAATGCCGATGCCGTTGTAGGTCCCAACCGCTGATGGATCGAGCCCAAGGCGCTGTGACAGTGAGGTGATGGTATCCCCACGGCGCGCCACGGCGACCTGATAGCTTGGGTATGAAATCACACCTCGCCCATCCGGTGCCGGGGGCTTTTCGGTTTTGGCCTGTGCCGCCGCAGCGGAGGTGTCGACGGGGCCGCCAATTTTGCCACGCATGTCGAGATCAAGGGTGTCAAGACACCCCCCCAGAAGGGAGATCACGACAAGGGCGGTGAAGGAGCGGTATTTGACTGTCATCTCGATGTCCTCAGGCGCGTCCCTTGTCCCGGGACGTCGATCACGCATTAGGTTGAGCTGACACTTAATCTTTGCCAAGCCCTTCGACAAGCGGGACGAATCGGACGGAGCGCAATTCGTCATATTCAAACCCGCTTTCATGCCGGGTGACGCGGATCAGATGCTGTACAGCGTCCGACTGTCCCACCGGTACCACCATGGTACCGCCAATCTTGAGTTGCGCCAAGAGGGGGCCGGGCGGGTCTTCGGCAGCTGCGGTCACAATGATACGATCAAAGGGGGCCTGATCGGGCAACCCAAAGGACCCATCGGCCGTAAAGGCGGTGATATTGTTCAGCTCCATCTGCTCAAACACCTTAGAGGCGGTTTGAACCAGACGTTTGTGACGATCCACAGTGTAGACACGGCGCGCCAAGAGCGCGAGGATCGCCGCCTGATAACCCGATCCCGTGCCGACCTCCAACACCTTGTCACGCGGTCCGATTTGCAGCGCCTGGGTCATGATCCCGACCACAGAGGGTTGCGAGATTGTTTGGCCACAGGCGATGGGCAGAGGCATGTCCTCATAGGCGCGATCGTTGAAATAGCCCTGCACAAAGGCCTGGCGATCAATACGCTCCATGGCGGACAACACCGATTTGTCCGTGACACCTTTGGACCGCAGCGCAAAAAGAAACTGCATCTTGGCTTCTGCGTCGAAACTCATGCAAAGGCGTCTTTCATGGCGTCAAGCGCGGCCTGATCGGTGTAATCCGCCCGCATCGGCGTGACCGTGGTATAGCCCTTGAGGTTCATATCGGCATCGGTTCCAGCGGCTGTTTCCGCGCGTTGGTTGCCACCCTTGGCCCAGAGGAACCGACGCCCGGATGGGGCATCTGCGGGTTCCACCGAGAAACAGGTATCGTGGCGCAGGCCCTGGGGGGCCACAACCGTTCCTTTGACCTCTGCCGCAGGCACAGGCGGGAAATTCACGTTATAGAACAACCGGTAACCCGTATGGTCTTGCGGGTCATTGGCCAGAATACGACGGATCACCTCGGCGCCATGAACCGCAGAGGCCTCAAACGAGTTTTCGAGGTTGAGGTTGTCCGGGCCGTAATATTGCGACAGGGCGATCGACAGAATGCCTTGCAGCGAACCTTCCACGGCGGCGCCAAGTGTGCCCGAGTAGAGCGCGTTTTCGGCAGAGTTGTTGCCCTTGTTCACACCTGACAGGATCAGATCTGGGGGGGTGTCTTTCAAAATGTCATGCACCCCGGCCAACACGCAGTCTGCGGGACTGCCCTCGGCGGCATAGCGACGCTCGCCCATTTGAACCACCATGGTCGGGTGGGTGTAAGAAATACAATGAGATACGCCTGATTGCTCAAAGGCCGGCGCCACAGTCCAGACCTCACCCTCGGGTCCAGCCAGCTCATGCGCGATGGCCTCGATGATTTTCAATCCCGGCGCGTTGATGCCGTCGTCATTGGTGATGAGAATGCGCATGATATCCGCCCGTTCGTGTTTGCCTCTGCATAGGGAATGCAAACGCCTCGGGCAAGCTCTGCGCGGATATGTGCCGAACGCGTGGCGATAGTGCCGCAGGTGGCGAAGAGGCCAAAGGCGCACCGAGTTTATTGGGCGCGCCTCTGCCGAAATCTCAGGCGATCTGCGCGTCTTTCAAGAGACGGGCGGCTTCATCGGCTGGGGCGGCCAGAGCATCGCGGTCTTCACCGGGGTGGAACCGGGCCCGCACCGCCGTTGCCATCGGATTGGGCGAGAGAACATGCACTTTGGGGCCAGTTTTCGCGCTTTCAGCAGCCCAGGTCCGGGCCAGACCGATCTGCGCGGTTTTGGTGGTGCCGTAATAGCCGTAGAACTTTTCCCCACCTTTGGGGTCGTCAAAGAACAAGGCGGTGCCTTCTTCACCCAATAGGGGCGCAACAAAAGGGATCATGTGCCCCATGGCATCGACATTGGTCGACATCGACTTCTGCCATTCCTTGGGATCCAGATAGATCGCAGGCGTCAGGGCCGAGGTATGGACAGCGGTATGAGCCCAAAGCGAAATTCCGCCCCAACGATCGTGGATCGAGCGGCAAAGATGGGCCATGGCATCGCGGTTGGTGATGTCCATCGGGGCCAATGTCGCTTCGCCACCTTTGGCTTTGATGCGATCATCCAGCTCTTCCAGGCCGCCCACAGTTCGGGCAACAGCGACGATATGATAGGCGGGAGCAAGCGCCTCGGCCAAGGCAAAGCCAAGGCCACGTGACGCACCGGTGATAAGAGCGATCTGTGTCATGTGTTTGATGTGTCGTGCGCAGAGGGAAAGGTCAAGACCTGCTCGGCTTCGTCGGCGTGTAAGCGGCGCAATGCCGCTTCGCAGAGATCAAGCTCAAGCCAAGCGCAGCCCATGCAAACCGATTTCAGGTCTCCGGGGCGGATGTGTTTGCGAATGCGTGCCTTGGCGTCGCGCCAGGTCATTTCTTCCAAGGGTTTTAGGTCGAGCACCTTGGCATGAGATCGGTCAAGTTGGGCAATGTGCTGTTGATTGTTGCACAGCCGACCGCTGCGTTTGGGGCAGGGGGCGCAGATGTCATCGGCATAGCCCGTGAGCTTGATTGGGGTCTCATCCCCCTCAGGGCCGCGCAGCTGCCCCATGACGATCCGCGTCATGTTGTCGGTGAAATCGCTGGAATAGCCTTCACCCACATAGCCCAAGGCACACATCAGATGATGGGGCCTTAGGCGCAGTGGGTCAGTCATTTGCCAGATGTGGGCGGATGTCGTTGCCCGCAGAGGCATACACATCAAGCAGGTCATCAAATGAGATGCCCTGAGTCTGAGCTTCCGCCAGCGCACCATCTTCAGCGGAGAGCGCCGGGCGTTCCATGTCCTGCGTGGGCAGAAGCGTCACCGCGGTGCCTTCTGCGTCTTCAAAACCGGGCAGCGCATTGGCAAGAATGCCTTCACCACCTGCAAATGCTCCACCGTCCAGTGTTGCCGCATAGCTCCGCGCAAGATCCGGGGCGACCTCGGCCCAGGCCCCAAATACCATCGCATCATCCGCTCCACGGACAGGCAAAGCCAACCCGCAGCGAATGAAATAACGTCCCTGATAGCGACATAGCTCGGGGCTCAGACGGTCTTCGCCATACTCGCGGTCTTTTCCCTCAGATGGGCCATGCGGCCAATCGTCAGGCGCATCAAAACCAAGATCATAGATCCCGCTGAAGCTTTGACCACAGCAGGGACACTGGCGGCTTTCATCATTGAAGCGCCGCCAGCGGCTATCTAGGGCAAGCAGGCTCACTCGGCAGCCTTAAGCTTAAATCCCTGTTCGATCTGATCTTTTGGCGCGATAGGATAATCGCCGGTAAAGACCGCATCGTGATAAGCAGGGTTCTCAGGGTCACGGCCGTCTTTTTCGCCTACCGCGCGGTACAGGCCGTCGATCGATACGAATTTGAGCGAATCCACACCGAGATACTCGGCCATCTCATCTTCGGACATCCGCGCCGCCAGAAGCTCTTCGCGGGTGGGCATGTCAACGCCGTAGAAATCCGGCCAGACGGTTGGCGGCGAGGCAATGCGGAAGTGAACTTCTTTTGCACCGGCCTCAAGGATCATGTCCTTGATTTTGCGGCTGGTGGTGCCGCGCACAATTGAGTCGTCAATCAGGATGACTCGTTTGCCCTTCATCAGCGATTTGTTGACGTTGAGCTTGAGACGCACACCCATGTTGCGGATCTGCTCGGTGGGTTCAATAAAGGTCCGTCCCACATATTGATTGCGCACGATGCCCATCTCAAACGGAATGCCGCTTTCCTGGCTAAAGCCAATGGCCGCAGGGGTGCCACTGTCTGGGACCGGGCATACCATATCCGCTTCGACATAGCTTTCCAGCGCGAGCTGGCGACCGATCTCGCGGCGGACTTCGTAAACCGATTTCCCGCCCAACAACGAATCCGGACGCGAGAAATACACATACTCAAAGATACAGGGGCGCGGCTTCACTTCTTCGAACGGACGATAAGATGTGACCTCATCGTCGCTGATAATCACCATTTCACCGGGTTCGATTTCGCGAACAAACTCGGCGCCGATGATGTCCAGCGCGCAGGTTTCCGACGCCAGGACGGTGCCGCCGCCGATTTTCCCCATCACCAGAGGACGAATGCCCAGAGGGTCGCGCACACCGATCAGTTTTGAGCGGGTCATGGCAACGATCGAGAAGGCACCTTCAACCTGACGCAGCGCTTCTTTGATGCGGTCAGGGATGGTGCGGCCCATCGAGCGCGCCATGAGATGAATGATGCATTCACTGTCAGAGGCGCTCTGGAAAATCGCACCCCGGCCGATCAGTTCACGGCGTAGCTGGTTGGCGTTGGTCAGGTTGCCATTGTGGGCAATCGCAGCGCCGCCCATTGAAAACTCGCCAAAGAAGGGCTGAACATCGCGGATCACCGGCGCTTTGCCACCCGAGGTGGAATAACGCACATGCCCGATGGCCAAAGGCCCGGGCAGGGTTTTCATCAGCGATTGTTTGGTGAAGTTGTCGCGGACATAGCCGAAACGACGGGCCGAGTTGAACCCTTCTTCTGGATCGTGGGAGACAATGCCACCGGCTTCCTGGCCACGGTGTTGGAGGGCGTGTAGACCCAGTGCGACAAAGTTAGCCGCGTCTTTGATGCCAATGGCGCCAAAGATACCGCACTCCTCGTGCAGTTTATCAGCATCAGCGTCATCAACGAGATCATGGTGGAACGGGGGCAATGGTGGGATCATCGGCTCGGACACAGGCAACTCCGATTGTATTCCTGAGGATGGCTGAGCCCCTCATAGGCCGATTGCATGCATATGTCACGAAAGGATCACACTTCTTGCGGCAATCTGCGCAATTTTTTGTAGCTGTTTCAAAATATCCAAAAGTAAGACTTTGAGACAGAATGAAAAATGGGCCTCAGAAACCTGGGCCCACTTTCGGATTTCATTGATTTCAGAGGCTTAGCTTCCGCAGCTGTTCATCAGCTCTTCGTATTGCGCTGTGATCCAGCCCAGAGCCTGCTCCGGGTTCTGCTCTTCAACTTTGGTTGTGAAGCGGCCAAACACAGCGGCCGAACGGGAATCATCGACCATGGGGATATCCTGTGCGGTGATCACAGTTTCATAGACGAAGAAGGCCACGGCGACCAACAAGATGCCGCGGGCCACACCAAAGAGAAACCCAAGCGCCTGATCCAGTCCACCCAGAACCGAACGATGCACCAAAGACGACAGAAGCGGCGTGAAGAATGAGGTCACGACCAGTGCAACGGTAAACACAGCGGCAAAGGCCGCGATGATGGCCAGCTCACAGTTGTCGCCAAGGAATTCACCAATCACAGGGATCTCTTTGACCAGCGGTTGCACCTGATCGGCAAACATGAAGGCAAGGATGCCTGCGATGATCCATCCGGCAATGGCCATGGTCTCGCGCACCAATCCGCGCGAATAGGCCAACAGCGCTGACAGCACGACAATAACGGCCACCACGCCATCAACTACGGTAAAGCCATCCATAAGCTCTGCCCCTTCAGATTCCCTGTGCGCGCTACCCTGCGCCAAAAACGTCGCCCACGAAAGCGGTCAGATCTCCCATGCTGGTCAGTTTCATACCTTTGACCGACGGAGATTTGCCACCTGTAGGCAATATGGCAGTGCTGAAACCAAGTTTTTGCGCTTCTTTCAACCTGTTTTCGGTCTGGGTGACGGGACGAAGGGCGCCTGAGAGGCTGATTTCGCCAAAAACCACGGTTTCGGGGGGCAAACTTGCATCTTCGCGCGCGGAAAGCAGCGCAGCCGCAACAGCCAGATCCGCCGCTGGTTCGTTGACGCGCATGCCGCCCGCCACATTCAGGTAAACATCAAGACCGCTGAACGGAATACCACAGCGCGATTCGAGAACCGCGAGGATCATCGCCAATCGTGAGCCATCCCAGCCCACGACCGAGCGGCGCGGCTGGCTGTGCGGTGAGGGCGACACCAGCGCCTGAAACTCGACCATCACGGGCCGGGTGCCTTCGATGCCGGAGAACACGACCGAGCCCGGCGCAGGTTGTCCGCGATCAGACAGGAAAAGGGCAGAGGGGTTCGACACCTCAGACAGGCCGCTGCCGGTCATTTCAAATACACCGATTTCATCTGCGGGGCCAAAGCGGTTCTTCACGCTGCGCAAAATGCGGAACTGGTGGCCGCGTTCGCCTTCGAAATACAATACGGTGTCGACCATGTGTTCGACCACTCGCGGACCGGCGATTTGTCCGTCTTTGGTGACATGGCCGACCATGATCACCGCCGAGCCCTTGGATTTGGCAAAGGTTGTCAGCTCATGGGCTGCTGCACGCACCTGGCTGACAGATCCCGGTGCACTGTCGACATTGTCGGCCCACATGGTCTGGATCGAATCGACGATTGCCAGATCGGGCGCTTCGGCCTCGAGCGTGGTGAGAATATCGCGCAGGTTGGTTTCGGTGGCCAGTTTTACGCTGGCATCTGCAAGTCCCAGACGCTGCGCACGCAGGCGCACCTGTGCGCTGGCTTCTTCGCCGGAGATATAGATGACTTTGAGACCGGAATTGGCAAAGGCCGCAGCCGCCTGAAGCAATAGCGTTGATTTCCCGATGCCGGGATCGCCGCCCACAAGAACCGCACTGGCCGGGACAAGACCACCGCCCAGCACCCTGTCTAGTTCCCCCAGCGCCGAGGCAGTGCGTGGCGGCGGCGCCTCTTTGGTTGAGAGATTGGTCAGCGGGATTTTGGTGCCGCGCATGGCCCCCAGAGATTTCTTAGACGGGCCGGCGCTTAATGGTTTTTCCTCAACGATTGTGTTCCATTCGCTACAGGCTTCGCAACGCCCTGACCATTTTGAGCTTGTGGCGCCGCAAGACTGGCAGACAAATGTGGTAACGGCTTTGGCCATAATGCCCTCGGGTGTTCTTGACTTGTTCTCGGATCTTATGCCTGATCTTTTTCGGCAATGCACTCGGATTTTTTACGGCTTTCAAGCGCGCCCAAAAGGATCGACGTCAGAATGCAGGCGGTGAACAGATAAAGCCCCCAGGCGGTTTCGATCTTGCCTACGCCAATTCCCTTGGACAGGGTGATATACAGCGCCACAAGAAAGATATCCGCCATCGCGAATTTGCCCAATAAATTCAAAGTGGGAAGCGTACGGCGATCCAAGAGTTTGAACTGCACAAGCGCCAGTCCAAGGGTTTTAAGATAGGGCGCAAAAAGTGCGAAAGCGGTGACGAGAAGCGCCAGAAACACATCTGAGGCCCAGAGGCTTTGTAAACCCGAGATCACGCTGATTTCGCTCAAACCAAACACCGGCAAAAGTCCGGCGCGGAGCAGAGGTGCGAACCACGCGAGGGGGTAAAGTACAAGAAGAGAAAGGTTTATCCAACGCATGGTCAGAAGATAGGTCGGGTGGTAGCGGGGAAAAAGGTGGGGAAAGCCTGCAAAATTCCCCTCAACCGACCCACCACCACAGGCCAATCAAGCCCGCAAGCATCATCAGATGCAGCGCATCTATCCACCGCCACCGGGCGCGCGGCGTAATAGAGCAGATCAAAAAGACCGCCGAGGGCACCAGAAGCGCGGACATCCCACCGCCCTCAGCCATGAACTGTGCCGCTTTGACATAAAGCGTCCCTTCGTTCAGCCCAAAGGCCGGCGCAAAGGTTGTGGCAATGCCCCCCGCCGCCATGAACAGGGTCACAAGTGCGGGCCAGCGCGCCAACCCACGGCCGATGATCACACGCAACAGCGCGAGACCGGCAAGCAACTCAAGGTAAACGAATTTTTTGATGAAGAGGAAAGCGATGACTTCGGGTGGGGGCTGAAAAAAACTGTTCATCGCACGGCCTCAATCGGCCCGTCAGCGCGGCCTGAGATAAACTGATCCACATAAGGGTCGCCGCTATGATCCATATCACCAACCGCGCCGGTCCATTTGATCACCCCGCCATGCAGCATCGCCACATTATCGGCGATGGCGCGCACTGAGCTCATGTCATGGGTGATGGTCATCGCGGTTGCGCCCATCTCATCCACAATCTCACGGATCAGATCATTGATAACGCCCGACATAATCGGATCGAGGCCAGTGGTGGGTTCGTCGAAAAAGATAATCTCGGGCTCAGCGGCAATGGCCCGGGCAAGGCCAACCCGCTTCTGCATCCCACCCGACAGTTCGGCAGGCAGGCGGTCGGCCACATCGGGTTTCAGACCCACGCGGCGCAGTTTCTCAATGGCGACCTCACGCGCTTCGTCTTTGGGGCGTTTCAGGCTCCCGCGCAGCAGGCGGAAGGCCACGTTCTGCCAGACCGGCAGGCTGTCAAACAGGGCGCCGCCCTGAAACAACATACCAAAACGCGCCAGAAAGGTATCGCGGTCAGCTTTGGTCACATCCTGACCATCCAAGGTGATGGTGCCGCTGTCATGAACCACCAAACCAAGTACCGACTTCAAAAGAACCGATTTCCCGGTGCCCGATCCGCCGATGATCACCATCGAGGTGCCACGGTCGATCGTCAGATCAACACCTTGTAGTACGTGGTTGCTACCAAAAGATTTTTTGACGTTTGACAGCTCGATCATAGCGAGAAGAACACCCCTGTCAGAACAAAGTTCGCGGCCAGAATGAGGACGGCGGCGGCTTCGACCGACCCTTTGGTTGCGCGGCCAACACCCTGCGCCCCGCGTCCCGATTGCATGCCATAGTAACAGCCCATGGTCGCCGCGATCCCACCAAAGACACAGCCTTTGGCCAGCGATGACAGGATATCGAAGAGCTCAAGAAAGTTGACGGTGTTTTTGATATAGGCCGCGGCATTGAACCCAAGGGTGCCGGTTGCGACGGCGTAACCGCCAAAGACCCCAATAATATCGCCAATCCCCACCAACAGGGGCACCACCAAAAGCGCGGCCAGAACCCGCGGCGCAACCAGATATTTCATCGGATGGGTCGACAGGGTGACAAGCGCGTCAATCTGTTCGGTCACTTTCATCGTGGCGATCTCAGCCGCAATCGACGATGTCACTCGGGCCGCAATCATCAAACCAACCAGAACCGGGCCAAGTTCGCGCACCATACCAATGGCCACGATCTGAGGCACAACAGCTTCGGCATTGAAACGCGCGCCACCTGCATAGATCTGCAGTGCCAAAGCACCCCCGGTGAATACGGCTGTCAGCCCCACCACCGGCAGCGACAGCCAGCCGATTTGCATCAGCGCGACGCCAAATTCGCGGCTGTAGAATGGAGGACGGACAATGTGCGACAGGGCCTGAAGCGCAAAGAGGGTCACGCGGCCAATCGCGGCCATCAGGCCAAGCGTATTGCGTCCGAGAAGTCCGAGAGGGGCGAGAAGGGCACTCATGCTGATAGATAGCTCCGGTCATACCGATGTCCCAGCGAGGTCAGGATCTCATAACCGATGGTCCCGGCCCAATCCGCGAGCATATCGACACCTTGATGGGGCCCCAAAAGTTCAAGCGACGCGGGCTCTCCCTCGACCGAAGTGATGTCCACACCAATCATATCCATTGAGATACGGCCTAGCACCTTACACCGAGTATCCCCGGCCCAGAGGCAGGCCTGATCACCCATCGCGCGGAGGATGCCATCGGCATAACCTGCGGCAATTGTGGCCACACGTGTCGGACGCTCGGCGGTCCAGGTGTTGGAGTACCCAACCGTTTCACCGGTCTGCACATCGCGGGCCTGAATGACGGGAATATCCAAACGCACAACGGGTTTGGCGTCGATAAAGGGCATGCCGCCGTAAATCCCCACCCCAGGGCGGGTCAGGTCAAAGTGATAATCCGGGCCCAACAAGGTGCCGCCTGTCGCCGCGAGCGAACGGTCGGCGTCGATACCGTCAGTCATGTCGACAAAGGTCTGAAGTTGGTGGGCATTCATATAATGCGCAGGTTCATCAGCACAGGCCAAATGGCTCATGACCAAGGTGGGTTTCTGCGCCAAAGCAATATCGCGCAGGGCCCGCCATTCGGCATCTTCCATCCCGAGCCGGTTCATGCCGGTATCAAGCTGCAATCCAAAGGCATGGCCGGGCAGGGCCTCGACCTGACGCAGCATCTGGTCGATCGAATTCAACATCGGCACAAGATTGGCGTCGCGGATCAGAGCCGTGTCACCCTTCATGTGGCCGGAAAAGACATTGATCTCTGGGCCGCTTCCGAGCACCTGACGCAACTCGGCGCCTTCTTCGGCGGCGGCCACAAAAAACCGCCGTGCACCCGCCTGCGCCAGAGCAGGGGCGACCTTGTCGATGCCCAGACCATAGGCATCGGCCTTGACCACCGCAGCGGTCTCGGTCTGAGACATGGAATTCAGCGCCTGCCAGTTGGCTGTCAGCGCGGCGAGATCGATAGTGAGATGTGCAACTGCCATGCCCCGTGTTTGGCAGGATGCGGGCGTGGGTCAAGAGGGAAAACTCTCACCGCTGCTTGAGGGCGACGCAAAGGCGCGGTTAAGGTGGGGTGAGGTCAGGTAAGAGGGGCGCAATGAAAGAAGTTTTGCAGCTGGAGTTTCAGCTGTTTCTGCTCGCGTTGGGGCGATTGACGCGGTTTCCAATCCCCAGTGAGCTCCCGAGTTCGGATGATTTGGATATTCGCGCGCTGCGGTATTACTCGCTTGTTGGAGCTCTTGTCGGGCTTTGGGGGGCCTGCGCGCTTTGGGGCGCGGCGTTGTTTCTGCCACCGTTTCCGGCCCTGTTGATCTCGCTGATTGCAACATTGATGATCACAGCCGCGTTTCACGAATTGGGGTTGGCAGAAGTTTCAGAGGCTTTGGGGCGCGGGCGCAGCAAACCTGATGTGTTGGACGCGCTGCAAAAACCTCCTGGATTGTTTGGGGCTTTGGTGCTGGGCATGGTGCTCATGCTCAAGCTGTCGCTTCTGGCGTCACTTCCGGTGGCGGATGCAGGTTTGGTGCTGATTGTTGGGCTGACATTGGGGCAGATGGCCTCGGTACATGTGGTTGGCACCACACCGCAGGCCCGCCGTATTGGCATGCCCGCCGCCGTGCCGTCCGTGACTCCAGATGGGTATCGGATTGCGCTGGCCGTGGGAGTTCTGGCGCTGAGCTTAATTGTCATTCGCTGGGGGCCGATGGCGGCTCTGTTTGGTTTCTTGGGCAGTGTTGGTCTGGCTCAAGGCTTTCGCAAAGCCTTTATCGCCAAGCTGCGCGGCTATACCGGTGCATGCCTTGGCGGCGTGCAGCAGTTTGCTGAGCTTGGCTTTTACTTAGGGTTGTTGGTCTGGTTGTGATCACACCGCCGGGAGCTGCTGGGTGGCGCAATGAATGCCGCCGCCCAGTTCGGTCAGGGCATCCGTGTCCAACATTACAATCTCACGCCCCGGATAGTGGCGTTTGAGCGCGTCATAGGCGATATCATCTGTCTCGCGATCGCCAAATTGCGCAGCCACCACGCCGCCATTACAGACATAATAGTTCACATAGGCCCCGGGCTCTTCTGTGCGGCCTTCGAAGGGCAGAGGGATCACATCCACCTTGAGACCCGCTTGCCGCATATTGTGAAACAATTGTTCCGCCGCCACGCCAAAGGGGTCCTGCGGATCCGCCGGGATTTCTCCATTGAACAGCACGGAGTTTCGACCAGTAAATCGCGCGACGCCATCGATATGGTCATCGGTCACATCCAACCCCGCAACACCAGGCCCCCAGATCACCCGATCTGCACCATAGGCCTCTTTCAACTGCTGTGTGATTGTGGCTTTTGATGCGCCGGGATTGCGGTTGCGATTGATCCAGCTGCTTTCATTCGCAAGCACAAGCCCATGACCGTTGGCTTCGGCTCCGCCGGCTTCGCCGATCACCCCAGACGGAAAGTGCGGCACACCCAGATGTTCGGCGACGCGCGCGCTGACCCGCCGGTCATTGGGAAGTTTGTGCCGGTTGCCCCAGCCATTGAATTGAATGCCACTGACCGCCCGGTCACCGGCGTCATTCACCGCCACCAGCGGTCCGGAATCACGGCACCATAGATCGTCGGTGGCAATATCCCAAAGGGCGACACCCCGACCCAGCATCCGGCGCGCAGCCTTATGCTGGGACTTGTCTGCCAACATCACAACCGGCTCAAATTCTGAGATGGTGTTGGCGATGCGGGCGATCACCTCTTGGATATAGTCGCGATCATCGCGGGTCGGATAGATCTCGCGCGTCACGGGCCACTGCATAAAGCATAGCTCATGACGGTCTTCTTCCGGGGGCACATAAAACCCATCAGGTAAGGAGGCCTGCGCCATTTGTCCCAGCCCAATCAAAGACGCTGCGGCAGAGACTGTTTTGATAAAGCTTCTACGGGACACCATCGCCACCTCCTCAGATCTGCACCGGGATCAGTAGTCGCCGCCGCCACCATCATTCTGCCATGACTTGGCGAGGTTGCCAAAGCGCGTGAACTGGCTTTCGAAGGACAGTTCAACCGTACCAATGGGACCATGTCGCTGTTTGCCAACAATCACTTCGGCCTTGGCATGCAGGCGGGCCATGCGTTCCTGCCACGCAGCCATTTCATCCAACCGCTCTTCCGAGGGTTTTTCACGTTCGACGTAATATTCTTCCCGGAACACAAACATAACCACGTCCGCATCCTGCTCAATCGAACCAGATTCCCGCAGATCCGACAGCTGAGGCCGTTTATCGTCGCGGTTTTCCACCTGACGCGACAGCTGGGACAGCGCGATAACTGGAATGTTGAGCTCTTTTGCAATGGCTTTCAGGCCCATCGAAATCTCGCCGATTTCCTGAACCCGGTTTTCCGAGGTGCCGCGCAGCAGTTGGAGGTAGTCGACAATCACCACATCCAGACCATGGGTCCGTTTGAGGCGGCGCGCGCGGGCGGCAACCTGCGAGATCGGCAGGGCCGGGGTGTCATCAATATAAAGCGGGCAGGATTCGAGCGTTTTGGCGGCCTCGACAAAGCGACGAAATTCGCTCTCATCCATGTCACCCTGACGGATTTTATGGGATGAAATTTCCGAGGCCTCGGCCAGAATACGGCTCGCCAACTGTTCGGCGCTCATCTCCAAAGAATAGAAGGCGACAACCCCACCCGAGGTTGCACCCTCGGTCCCGTCGGGCATCAGACCTTTCTTGTAGGCTTTGGCGATATTGAACGCGATGTTTGTGGCAAGCGAAGTTTTTCCCATCGAAGGGCGGCCAGCAAGGATCAAAAGGTCGGATTTGTGTAATCCGCCAAGCTTAGTATCCAAGTCAATCAGGCCGGTGGACACCCCGGCCATTCCGCCGTCACGCTGATAGGCGGCGTTGGCCGTGTTGACCGCTTCGGTCACCGCTTTGAGGAACGACACAAACCCGCTTTCGGTCTGGCCCTGTTCCGCCAGTTTATAGAGCGATTGTTCCGCTTCGACGATCTGTTCACGCGGCTCTGACTTAACGTCCACCTTTGCGGCCTTGGCCGAGATGTCCTTGCCCAAGCGGATCAGGTCGCGGCGGATCGCCAGATCATAGATCATCTGGGCATATTCGCGCACCGCAAAAGTCGATACCGCCGCACCGGCCAGACGCACCAGATAGGCAGGGCCGCCCAGCTCTTTAAGCCCCTCGTCATCTTCCAGAAACGCCTTAAGCGTCACTGGAGATGCGAGATTGTTTTTGGAGATCCGCGCCGCCGCTGTTTCATAGATCCGGGCATGAACCGGATCGTAGAAGTGACCTTCGTTGATAATCGCGGCGATCCGGTCAAAGATTTCGTTATCCGTCAGGATCGCGCCCAGCAATTGCTGTTCGGCCTCGATGGAATGCGGCATCGTGTCGGGTGCTTCGATTTGCGCAGCACCCGGATTGACCGGGGTGATCTCATTCATGCTCTGCTCGTCATCTTGTCTTGGCAGTGGTCTACAGGGTCTGCCGTTATTTTTCTATCTGGATATCTCTGTGGGCAACTCGCAGGGATAACTCTGCGGGCCGTCACAATGACACCAGTCTATCACATAATATGGCGCTAAAACACAAACGAACCGCAAAATGCTGAGCGCATTTGCGATTCGCTGTCTGATTTGTCCACAGGGGGATCAGGCCTTGTTGGCCTCTTGCCAGTCGCGTGGCGCGTCGATGAAGGCCTGAACCTGGTTCAGAGTATCATCCGAGAACTTGCCCATATTGCGCGCTTCGGCCAGCACATCGTGCCAGGTGCAGAGATAGTGCAGATCAACCCCGTGGTCGCCCAGCGTCTGAATCGTTTCCGGGAAAATTCCATAGTAGAAAATCACCGCCGTATGGGCACAGGTCGCGCCGGTCTCGCGGATCGCATCCACAAAGCTTAGCTTCGATCCGCCATCGGTGGTCAGATCTTCGACCAACAGCACGCGCTCGCCTTCGCTCATCGCGCCTTCGATACGGGCGTTGCGGCCATACCCTTTGGGTTTTTTGCGCACATAGGTCATCGGCAGCGCCATACGCTCGGCCACCAGAGCCGAAAACGGGATACCGGCTGTTTCGCCACCGGCAATATTGTCAAAGGCCTCAAAGCCTGCGTTGCGCATCACAGTGATGGTGAGAAAATCCATCAGAGTGCTGCGGATGCGCGGATAAGAGATCAGCTTGCGGCAGTCGATATAGACCGGCGAAGGGAGGCCCGAGGCCAGAGTAAAGGGCGCGTCACCCATGAAATGAACAGCCTCGATCTCCCACAGCATACGCGCGGTCAGACGGGCGATTTCTTCTTGAGAGGGATAGGTCGAGGGGATCATGGCAGCGTCCTTTTGTGTTTGCGGTGTCTCTAGACTGTCTACCTGCCGACGAAAAGCGCCGACAGGCATCTTCTTTTCAAAAATACTTCGGGGGCGCCGAAGGCGGGGGCAGAGCCCCCTTAGCTTACCTGCCAATGCAGCGGCATCATCGGATCAAACACAGTGACCGGGCCCTCGGCGGTTTTGATCTCGGTGGGATAGGACACCGCTTCGCCTTTGGTCAAAGTCAGGGTCGCTTCATTTGCGGCAAGGCCATAGAATTTGGGCCCATGCAGCGAGGCAAAGCCCTCGAGTTTGTCCAGCGCATTGTCCTGCTCAAACACTTCCGCCAGGATCGACATGGTGTTGGTGGCGGTGAAACATCCGGCACAGCCACAGGGGCTGAGCTTCGCTTCATCCAGATGGGGTGCGCTATCGGTACCTAGGAAGTATGAACTGTCCCCAGACGTGGCCGCCTCGCGCAACGCTAGACGGTGCTCTTCGCGTTTCGCCACAGGCAGACAGTAGTAATGCGGTTTGATGCCGCCAACCAGAATGGCATTCCGATTGATCACAAGGTGATGCGTTGTGATGGTCGCGCCAAGCGCGTCTCCACCCGATGCCGCATAGTCCACACCCTGTTTGGTGGTGATATGCTCCATAACCACCCGCAAATCAGGCGTTTTCTGGCGCAAGGGATCGAGCACGCGATCGATGAACACAGCTTCGCGGTCAAAGATGTCAATGTCGTCATCAACCACTTCACCATGCACACACATGGGACAGCCAATCTCGGCCATCTTTTCCAGAACCGGGCGGACTTTGTCAAAGTCGCGTACCCCACTGGCCGAGTTGGTGGTTGCCCCTGCCGGATAGAGTTTGACCGCTTTGATCAAGCCGTCCGCATGGGCGCGGGCCAGATCTTCGGGATCGGTGTCTTCGGTCAGGTAGAGCGTCATCAGCGGCTCAAATTCGGCGCCTTCGGGCAAAGCCGCAAGAATGCGGTCGCGGTAGGCTGCTGCCTGATCACCGGTGATCACCGGCGGGACCAGATTGGGCATGATGATGGCGCGGCCAAAATGGCGCGCCGTTTCAGGGGCGACGGCGTTGAGCATTGCGCCATCGCGCAGATGCAGGTGCCAGTCATCGGGGCGGCGGATCGTGATCTGTTGCATGGCCCGGCGCGTAGCATGCCCGGGACATTAGGGCCAGTGTCTTATGCGTCGCGCGCCGCTTCTTCTGCGGCCTGCATCTGGGCAAGGCGTCGGCGGAACCGAGGCGCTTTCATCCGAGACACCACATTGGAACAGATCATCTTGGCCAGTTCCGGGCGTTCCATTTTATCGACATCCGACAGCAGGCGGCGCAGATAGGGCATGTGTTTGCGACGAATGCGCATCATTTTTGCAAAGCTTTCCGGGGTGAAGCTGTCATTGGCAACCTGTTCCAGGATCTGGTGCAGCAGACCCAGGGACAGCATATCCCCCTGAAGGGCCGGGCCCATGTAAGGCATGCGGTGGCGGCTGACATTGCGGCGCTCATATAGGGCGGAGTGCATCGCATCAAAGCGTTCACGCGGATCATAAAACACATGCGCCTGTTCGGCGGCGTCAATCATATCCGGGGCAAAGCCATAGCGTGATGTGAAATCCAACCGGCGGTGTTCGACAAAACGCTCGTCCCATTCGGTGACCCGTGGGTCAAGGGTGGCCTGCGGCTGAAGCATCACAACTTTGGCTCCGGGCGCCGCAACGGAAAAGGCACCGGCGGCATAGCCGCAAGGACCGGCGCCGTAGAAGATAACCTGTTCAAATTCGTCGAAGAACCCGTCATCCAAAAGCTGATCAAAAAAACCATAGACCCGGGGGTCACGGAACCAAGTGTCTCCACGGCTGATCAGGGTCAGGCTGGACCAGCCGTGACGCTTGAGCATGTCAAATCCAAGCGGCGTGCGTGTGGGGGACAGGGTTTCGATACCGGACATGGTTTCAAAGCTAACAAACAGCGTGTCCCCTTCTTCGACAAAAATCCCGGCATGTGACCGGCCTAAGGGTTCGGCAAAGCCAAGCTCGGTGCCGATGTCACGCAAGGCTGTCAAAAGCTGGCCGCGCGACAGCTCTGACAGATCTGGGGGAAATGTAGTTGTCTCTTGCGTCATACCCAAATGTCCTCATCTCCCGGTGTCCGGCCGGGTTTAGGATCAATTTGGTCTGAGTTTCGGGCGGAATTGTGATGAATTCAGGGAAATTTGGCGCTAATTCATTTACTACGCTTTGGTGGCATGGCTGGCCAAAAAACGGGCGGCCTCGATCGAAACCGCGCGGGCGGGCGGGGTCATCAACAGACGGGCGAACAGCGCGCGATTGGGTTCCTCGGTAAGGAGGGCGTCAAATCTTTCCTTGCGCCACTGAACGGATTTCTCATGAAGTTCTGCGAGTTGTGGGTCTTTTGCAAAAGCACGCCTGTGCTCGTCCACGCCGTGCAATTGCAAGACCGACCGGTCTTCAACATCACACCAATTGCGTTCCACCCAATAATCCATGCCCAGAACATGATCTGAATGAACCGCCCGTCCGCGATCTGTTTTGAGCACATAGCTTTCCATAGATCCAAGCGGGTAGTGATTGAGTTGGGCCAACCCATAGTTGGGACGCCCGTAGTTCGAGAAAATGCGACGGGTGCGAAATTGTGCGCCCAACTCACGACCTTGGCCATCAAACCAGCGGGTTGCGTCAACCTGTTCCGCCACTGGGCTACGTGGGCGATGCACGCCCAGTTTATTATAGGTCCCTGTGTTGCGATAAAGCGTTTTGAACATCGCAGCGCGCCAGGGCCAGTGCATGATTTCTGGCGCCGCTTGGGTGAACTGTTGGGTGACCGGCTGGTCAGAATAGCGCGCAATCCCGTTGTTGCCAAAGAGCCGCCAGGTCAGCGTGATGGCATCCGCCTCGGGGAGGGCTTCAATCAGTGTGGGCAGGGTGCGGTCGCCCACATGCACGTTCACATATTCATCGATGTCCAGTGACAGTAGCCAATCGGCGGATGTCACGGCGGGGTCTTTGTCCGCCCGTTTTAGCCCAGAGAACTGGATGCCACGTTGATCATAAGGACCTTCGTTGCGGATATGAGTGACCAGACCCAGCTCTTGCAGCCGATCCAGCATCAGGTCAGTGCCATCCTGACAGTTGTTCGACAAAGCCACCACATGGGTCACACCACAGGCCAAATGATGGGCCATCCAATCGAGAAGAAAGGCCGCTTCATTGCGAAGGCATAAAACGGCAGTGATGTTTGGCGTGGTCACGTGCAATGCCTCTTGGTCAGTTTTTGGTATCTAGAACGATGGACAGCGCCACACGCTCGGTTGCGGTGAGCTTAAGCTGCAAAGCCTGTTGATACAGTTTCTCAAACTCAGGAAGCTTGTGCAATTCCAAGGCTTTATTTTGATGCCATTGCACAGCTTGGGTATGCAACTTAGCGATTTCCGGGTCGGACTTCAGGTGATCCAGTTCGGCCTGCACACGTGGAATGTTGCGTTTGATGGTCAGGTCTCGATGCACCGACCAATCCATGCGGATCCAGTAATGCAGTCCGATATTGCGGTTTACATGGAGCGCCCGCCCGCGTTGCCGTTTGATGAGGTAACTCTCAGCCGAGCGTAGTGCGTAATGATTGAGCTGAACCAGATCGTAGCCAATGGTTTTGCGCGAGCTGCGCCAACCGTTGTTGATCGCCTCTTTGGTCATGTCCTCGGCAGACCCATTGATCCATTTGACATGGGCCTCTGACCCGTCGGTCAGTTTGTTGGGCCGATGGCAGCTGATCTTGCCGTAGGCACCGGTGTTTCGAAACAGAGTTTTAAAGCCCCAGACGGTATGCGGCTTGGGACAATACTTGGGCGCGCAGCTGTCAAATTGGTCGATGACCAGCTGGTCAGTGAACTTGGCTACCCCGTTGTGGCCAAACAACCGCCATGTCATCGCAATGTTTGTGGCGTCAGGCGCTTTGGCAAACAGATCCTCCAGTGTGCCTGTACCGCAGCGAATATTGATGAACTCGTCTACATCGATATGGGCGATCCACTTGGCATGCTTCACAACAGGTTCGTTCAACGCCTGATCCAGCGCATATTGCTGGGGAGAATTGCCGCTCCACTCATCGTTGTTGCGATGTTCAAGAATGCCAAGCGCCTGCAGACGATCAAGCATCTCGGACGTGCCGTCTTCGCAGTTGTTGGTGTAGATCAGAAAATTGTCGAACCCGATAGCCCGGTGGTAGGCGACCCATTCGAGGATATAGGGCGCTTCGTTCTTCATGCAGCCCACGATCACATGGCCCGACGATCCTTCGTCGGGCTTGCGAAGTTTGCGCGGGGGGAAATCAGGCGCGAGGACTGTTTCATTGACATGACCCATGCGATTGTGCGGCGCAAAAGGTGAGTTTTGCAGCTTGATAAAACTGGCTTTTGCCACCGCAGGCAGAGCCTTCTGCGCAACGGGGCTTAGAGCCGCGTCAACTGTTTCAAGTGTCAGATTTTCCGGCACATCCGGCTGATTTGGTGCGTGTTCTGTGGTGTCGTCTTGTCCCTGCTGGCTAAGTGTTTCGCGCGCGGCCTGATTGATGCGCCATTTGAAGGCCAGAAGGTACTGAGTGGCGCGAAATCCATTGCGCGTATCGGCCTCGGCCCAGTCCTCGATTTGCGCATTTGCGCGCATCAGGTCAGGGTTCAATCCGCCATGACGTTGGCACAGATCCACGATGTCATTCGCGAAAAAGGACGAAAGCTTGCCAAGACCTCCGGCGTCGATGGGACGGCCACCGATCCGAAGCTCTTGCAAAAGCTTGCGCCAAAGCGGGCGTTCGAGGATCATTTTCTCCGCGGCCAGCATGCGCACCACGACGTCGTTGAATTGGCGGCATCGGGCAGCCCAGGCCTCAGAGGGCAGTTTGGGCAGCCGCGCCTCTTCGGCAGATCCTAAGGGAAAGTCGAGGTCGAAACTGTCTCGCAGTTCATCCGTGGCATGTGGGGACCAGATCTGATCGGGGTCGAGCGAGCGAAACACCACAGATCCGGGGCCAAAGGCGGCTGACCATTCCTGTTCTAGGCGTTTGAAATCAATCCAGAAGTTTGCGCCTTGCAAATCGGGAAAGAACCCGGATGCGGGGTCGGCGGCAGGGGTGCTGGCCAGGGCGCGATCCCAAAAGGATCCGCTTAGGCAGTTCAACTCAACATCCAGGGTTTCGGCACGCCCCTGTGTGGTCTGAAGCGCATAGCGTTTGACCAACATCCGGGCGGGATCATCAATATGGGCGACAATCCGAATGTCGGTCGAAATCTGAGCGAGAAGTGCCTGAATCCGGGCAAGCTCAGTAGGCGAGGCAAGGCCATTGCCAAACTGAGGTGCCGTCAGGATCAGGCAATCGGGCGCCGTGTCTTGTATCTCGGACTTCAGCTGCGCGAGCACGCGTTCGGCCAGATTGTTTTGCCGGTCTTCCGAGATGACACCTCGGTGAAACCGGATACTGTCGATATTGTCGGGATCGGAACAGGCAAGATACAACCGCGTGTGGTTGCGTGGGCCGGGCGCCGTGGGATACAGCACCCCGTTTTTTGTCAGCGTGTCACGTTTGCTGTCGAGAACGCGCTGTAACCGGTCAGTGGCATGGGCGTCGGGACCGATATGTAGATAAATCCGCATCAGTCTGTTTTGGTCCCTGGTGTTTCGGAATTTACATTTTTCTTGCCCCACCACGGGACCTCGATGCCGAGATGAGCCCCCAATTTGTCCGGGGCGTCGTCTGCGGTCACATCCAGTTCGAGATACCGGGGATCATCGCCAAAAAGATCGCGCAGCATGTCGTAATGGCCCTGGATCCAGGTGATTAATTCAGCATCTGTTTTGCCAAAGCCATGTGGCATGCCGGGCATGTTGCCATTGGGCAGACGGTCTACCCCTAGATTGTTCCAGCGGCGCATGCTGTCGGCCATATCTTCGGGCGGACGCCATGTTGCAACAAAGCTGAGACCGGGGCGGGCCATGCGCATGGATTTGATCAGCGCATAGTCACATTGAGGCCAGATGGATACCGGCCCGTTCAAGGCATTGATTTCGGTCAGTGCGTCATACAGGTCGAGAAATTCAAAGGGATTGCCGCTGTTGAAATGCCCTTTGAAGAGCTGATGACCAATATAAGTGCCCGCCAGTCCCGGCTTGGTGCTTTGGGCACGGCGTACTTTATGATCGGCCGCCAGCCAGCCAGCTTCGGTCAAGGCATGTGCCAGTGTGGTTGTCCCACTTTTCGGCAGGCCGAGGTTGACGCATTTCACCCGTTTCATTCCGCCAACCCCAGTTCTTTCATCAATGCCCATTCTTCGGGCGGGTAGGGCGGCAGGGATTTGAGACGGTCGTATAGCGCGACAAACTCAGGCGTCGCCATGAGCGCGTCTCGTTTGGCGAGATGCAGGCGTACGGTTTCGTCATGGAGCCTCGCAATTTCCGGATCTGTCTTCAGCTCCGCCAATGCGGCCTTTAGATCGGGAAGATAGCGGCGGACTGAAAGGTCTTCCCAGGCGGGGTCATTGCGCTCTGACCAATATCCTTCAGCAAGATCCCGGTTCTCGCGGTTGACGTCGCCACGATCACTTTTCACCAGATAGCTGTCGAGCGAACGCAGGGCATAATGATTGAGCGTGGCAAACCTGCGTACGCCTGCGGCGGGGAATTTACGCACCCGGCGGGGAATTGCGGCAACCAGAAACTTGTGTGGCACATTCTGGCCCGAGCCATCGGTCCACCGGGGCCAGCTTGCTTTGTCGACGATTTTGTCGCGGAAAAACGGTCGGTGGGCTCCGAAGTACTGCAAAGGAAATCCTTTGCGGGTCAGGGTTTTAACCTCGATCGCAGTGTCCGCGCACCAGAGGTCAGGATTGTGCGAGCGGGTGAACTGTTCAATGACTGGCCGATCTTCGAAACCCTCGATGCCGCAATTGGCAAAAAACTGAAACGTGACACTGATCGCGTCCGGGGAGTCACAGGCCTCGATCAGGGCAGGGATGGTATGATCCCCCACATGGATGTTCAGAAACTCATCCACATCCGCCACCCAGACCCAATCGGCGCCTGTGACGACCGGCTGATCTGCCGCGTGTTTGAGCGCCTCCATCTGGTATTTGCGGGTCTTTGCGGGATTGGCGAGATGCACCACATCGCCACGTTTGGCCAATGCATCCAGAAGATGGTCGGTCCCGTCGGTGCAATCGTTTGAATAAAATAGAAAATCAGTAACGCCGATAAGGCGATTGAAGGCGATCCATTCCAAAAGGAAAGGGCCTTCGTTTTTCACGCATGTGACTGCGGTTATGCGCATTGCTGCGCCTCCGCCTGATGGTTTGGCATATCTGCTCGTCCGCCGGATGGATGGCCAAGGTTGACCCCTGTGCCTTTGCTTGCTCGAATCATGCCATTCCCTTGAATGGGCGTCAACGTGACACCAATAAAAGCAAGGGAACTGCGACCTTGGCGCTATTGACCGATCTGGCTTAGCTCTGCACCTCTTGGGGCAGGAGGAGCAGGTATGAGTTTACCCACATCAATTGACGAGGTGCAGGCACAACTCGCGCAGACGGGTTATGTCTGTGGTCGGGCGCTGGCGACGGTGGTGTTTTTGTCGCTGCGTCTGGGGCGGCCTTTGTTTCTCGAGGGCGAGGCGGGCGTCGGGAAGACCGAAATTGCCAAAGCGCTGGCTCTGATGCTGGGGCGGCGGTTGATCCGGTTGCAATGCTACGAAGGCCTTGATGCCTCGAGTGCTGTGTATGAGTGGAACTTTCCGGCGCAGATGATCGCCATTCGCACCGCCGAGGCGCAGGGGAGCGCGGATCGCAGCGCCTTAAACGCCGAGCTGTTCAGTTCGGATTTCCTGATTGAACGTCCCCTGTTGCAAGCGATGCGACCCGATGAGAACGGTGCGCCTATTTTGCTGATCGATGAATTGGATCGCACCGATGAGCCGTTCGAAGCCTTCCTTCTTGAGGCGCTGTCAGATTTTCAAGTCACCATTCCCGAGATCGGCACCATCAAGGCGCCCGAGCCGCCCATCGTGATCCTCACCTCAAACCGCACACGTGAAGTCCATGATGCGCTCAAACGGCGCTGTTTGTACCATTGGGTCGATTATCCCGATTTCGCCCGCGAGGTTGAGATCCTGACCGCGCGCGCCCCTGAGGTGGCCGACACCCTATCGCGCCAGATCGTCAGCTTTGTGCAGGCGCTGCGCACCGAGGACCTGTTCAAAAAACCCGGTGTGGCGGAAACCATCGATTGGGCCAAATGCCTGCTTGCCTTGGATGTGATCGATCTCTCGCCCGAGGTGATCTCGGATACGCTCGGCGCGATCCTGAAGTATCAGGATGACATTGCCAAACTGCAAGGATTCGAGGCCGCGCGACTTTTGGAAGAGGCCAAAGCCACATTGGATGCCGCATGATCTTATACCGACCTACAGGGTTAAAAGAGCTGATCCTGGTGCGGGATAGCGGTTGGACAGCCTGGCCGCCGCGCCTGCCTGATCAGCCGATTTTTTACCCGGTTACCACGCAAACCTATGCCGACAAAATCGCACGTGATTGGAACTCGGTCCTGCCTGCGCCTGACAATCTCGGCTTTGTAACCCGTTTCGAGATCACGTCAGACATGGCCGCCCGCTACCCTGTCCAACAAGCCGGTGGTTCGGCGCATGAAGAGTTGTGGGTCCCGGCAGAGGAATTGGAGGCCTTCAATCAGGGCATTGTTGGCCAAATCACCCTTGTGGCTGCCTTCAAGGATGAGGCCTCATTCGATCTGGCACAGGCCTGCGACCTGGTGGCAGCGGCCTGATGGCTGAACAGATCCCTCTTGAGCTGCCTGACAACCCACGGCTGGCGCAGAACATCATCCATTTCGCCCGTGCCTTGCGTCGTGCTGGTTTGCCAGTTGGGCCTGGGCGGGTGATTGATGCCATTCGCGCGGTTGAGGCGGCGGGCTTTTCCGACCGCATGGATTTCTATTGGACCCTGCATGCTTGTTTCGTGAACCGCCCAGAGCATCGGATCATCTATGCCCAGATCTTTCGGCTGTACTGGCGCGATCCGCGCTATCTGGAACATATGATGTCGATGATGCTGCCCAGCATTCGTGGCATTCAGGAGGAAAAAGCCGCGCAGGCCGGTGAGAAGCGCGCAGCCCAAGCGCTTTTGGGCGATCATCTGCCCGAGGTGCCGCAGGAGGAAGAGCAAGAAACCACCCAGATTGAGGTGGATGCGTCGCTCACGATCTCAGCCGAAGAACGCCTGCGCAGCCTGGATTTTGAACAGATGTCGACCGAAGAAATGGCCCAAGCGAAACGCATGATTGCGCGGCTGACCCTGCCCGTGAAACCAATTGAATCGCGCCGGTCGCAGGCGGCGGTTCAGGGCAAACGTATTGACCACCGACGCACCTTGCGGGCCGCGATGCGGCGCGGAGGAGAGTTGCGCGATATCGCCCGCGCCAAACCCCGCCTGCGCTGGCCCAATCTTGTGGTGCTCTGTGATATCTCAGGATCGATGAGCCAGTACTCCCGTATGGTGCTGCATTTTCTGCATGCGGTGGCCAATGAAAAGGGCGCGGGCTGGGCCAAGGTGCATGCCTTCACCTTTGGCACGCGATTGACCAATATCACCCGCCATCTTGCGACCCGTGATGTGGACGCTGCGCTGAAATCGGCGGGATCTGAGGCGCAGGACTGGGAGGGGGGCACGCGAATTGGCGATTGCCTACATGCGTTCAACCGCGACTGGTCGCGCCGGGTTATGGGGCAGGGCGCTGTTGTCTTGCTGATCACCGATGGGCTTGAGCGGGGGGCGCCCGAAGACCTCAACAAAGAGATGGAGCGCCTCCACCTGTCCTCGCGGCGCCTGATCTGGCTCAACCCCTTGCTGCGCTGGGATGGGTTTGCCCCCAAGGCCACAGGCATTCGCACCATGCTGCCCCATGTCGACAGCTTTCGCGCCGGGCACTCTATCCACTCGCTCGAAGCCCTGGCCGAGGCCATTTCGCGCCCCGATGATATGGGGGAAAAAGCGCGATTGATGGAGCTGTTATAAATATTCTGAAAGTGAGATGTTTTTGATCTAGGTCAGATCAATGCCGCCGCCCTTCATATATCACATGCGTAATGTGGAATATAAAGGAGCGTCACCATGACACTCGATTGGAAACTTGGGGGCGTGCTGTTGGGGCTCGTCTTCTTTGCCGCCGTCTTGCTGGTCAAGCCGATTGGCGTTTCAACCCAGTTTGTCATTCTCAACGGGATCGTCGCAGATGTGGCAAACCCTGAGTTCATCACCCAGACCGACGAGGGTTATACTTCGACCAATGCCTATATGGCCAAGTCGAACGGTAAATATGCCAAAAACGCCTCAAACCCGCTGAACTACAGCTTTGTGTTTGTGGTTGCGATGGCGATAGGTGCGGCGCTCTCTGCGCTCAGCCGAGGAGGCGTGGATGCCGAAGAGCGCCGTCTGCCGCAGATCTGGGAAGACAACTTTGGCGACACGCCGGTGGCCCGCTATGCGGTGGCCTTTCTGGGTGGCTTTATTGTGCTATATGGCGCGCGTTTGGCGGGGGGCTGCACCTCGGGCCACATGATGTCCGGCATGATGCAAACCGCTGTTTCGGGCTATATCTTTGCCGCCGGTGCCTTTGCCGCTGCCATTCCCACCGCCATGCTGATGTATAGAAAGGGCTGATCCATGCAGATCTTACTAGCGATTGTGATTGGGGCTGCCTTTGGCGCAGTGCTGGACCGGGTTGGCGCGACCAACCCCAATGTGATCACCGGCATGCTGACCCTACGGCGTGTGCGATTGATGAAAACCATCCTTCTGGCCATCGGCACCGGGTCGATCCTGATGTTTGCGGGGCAAATGGCGGGTCTTGTGGATGTGGGCCACATGAGCGTGAAAACCGCCTATGTCGGCGTGTTTATCGGCGGGCTACTGCTCGGCGCAGGCTGGGCCGCCTCGGGGTTTTGTCCCGGCACCGGTGTGTGCGCCGCCGCATCGGGGCGCAAAGACGCGCTGTTCTTTATCGCGGGCGGTCTGTTGGGCGCAGCGGCCTATATGGTGACCTACCCGTCGTGGAAGGCTTCGGGGCTGCTGGACAAGGTTCTGGGCGGCAAAGTCACCCTTGGTACGGTGCCCGGCTCCAAGTTTGACGGGCTGTTTGCCATGTCCGGCGACATTCTGGGCATTGTTCTAGGCGCGGTCTTTGTTCTGGTGGCCTTTGTGTTGCCAGAGACCTTGACCGGAGAAAAACAGCCGCAAGCCACCCCGGCTGAGTAAGCCACACGACAGTTGAGAAACAAAAAAGGGCGCCGTATTGGGCGCCCTTTTGCATTAAACCATCATTTCTTTAGTGGCCGACAGTTTGACATCGGGGTAGTCGCGTTCGATGCGGTCGATGTCCCATTGCAGTCGCGTCAGGTAAACCACATCGCCGTCGTGGTCATAGCTGATGTGTTGTTTGTTGGTGTTGATGAATTTCTCAACCGCCGCCTTTTCGCCTGTGACCCAGCGGGCCGAGGTGAACTGTGAGGCGTCAAACCGCACCGGCAGGCCATATTCCAGCTCGATCCGACTGCCGAGTACTTCAAACTGCAATGCGCCAACCACGCCGACGATAAAGCCCGAACCGATCATCGGTTTGAACACCTTGGCCGCGCCTTCTTCGGCAAACTGCATCAGCGCCTTTTCAAGGTGTTTGGCCTTCATCGGGTCGCCCGCGCGCACCCCCTGAAGCAGTTCTGGCGCAAACGAAGGAATGCCGGTGGCCTTCAGGACTTCGCCCTCGGTCAGCGTGTCCCCAATACGCAGCTGGCCGTGGTTGGGGATGCCAATGATGTCGCCGGCCCAGGCCTCTTCCGCCAGTTCGCGGTCAGAGGCGAGGAACAGAACCGGGCTTGAGATCGCCATGGGCTTTTTGGTGCGTACATGGGTCAGCTTCATGCCGCGTTTGAAATGCCCCGAGGCCAGACGGACAAAGGCCACGCGGTCGCGGTGTTTCGGGTCCATGTTGGCCTGAACCTTGAACACAAAACCGCAGACCTTTTTCTCTTCCGGTGCGACGGCGCGGGGGCTTGCGTTTTGTGGCTGGGGTTCGGGGCCATAAGAGGCGATGCCATCCATCAATTCTTTGACGCCGAAGGAGTTGATCGCCGAGCCAAACCAGATCGGGGTCATGTGGCCTTCAAGCACCGACTGAGGATCAAGGGCTGGCAACAGCTCACGCGCCATTTCAACCTCTTCGCGCAGCTGTTCCAGCATGTGCTCAGGGATATGCTTTTCCAGAGCCGGGTCATCCAAGCCATTGATCTGGATGGTTTCGGCGACAACGTTCCGGTCCGCGCGGTCCATCAGCTCAAGCCGGTCATTGAGCATGTCGTAACAGCCCAGAAACTCACGACCCATCCCAATCGGCCAGCTGGCCGGGGTCACGTCGATGGCCAGATTTTCCTGAATCTCATCGATGATCTCAAAGGTGTCGCGCGCCTCGCGGTCCATCTTGTTACAGAAGGTCAGGATCGGCAGGTCGCGCAGGCGGCAAACTTCAAACAGTTTGCGGGTCTGGCTTTCCACGCCTTTGGCACCATCGATCACCATGACAGCCGCATCGACGGCCGTCAGCGTGCGATAGGTGTCTTCCGAGAAGTCGCTGTGGCCGGGGGTGTCGACAAGATTGAAACGATAGTTGTCAAAATCAAAGGACATCGCCGAGGCGGATACCGAGATGCCCCGGTCTTTTTCCATCTGCATAAAGTCGGATCGTGTGCGGCGAGCTTCACCCTTGGCGCGCACCTGACCGGCCATCTGAATAGCACCACCATAAAGCAGAAACTTTTCAGTCAGCGTGGTTTTACCGGCGTCCGGGTGCGAAATGATCGCAAAGGTCCGGCGACGCGCGATTTCGGCGGGCAATTCGGGGCGATTTGAAGCGGTATCCAACATGGGGCTGCGATAGCGCGAAAATGCGGGCAGGGCAATCCATGCGATGCGAGGGGGCTTAGCTTGTTGAGGCTCGTTTCAAAAGCGCGGCGGCATCGGGTCGGGCCAAGAGGTCTTTTTGCACTTCAAGCTCACTTACGTCGGAGCGGCGATGGCCGGGGAGCAATTCAGTGAGTTTTTCTGTGACTTCTTCCGGGATGGCGGCACGGGTGCGGCTGTCGACAAGCATGGACTCGGCGGCAATGCCTTCAGCATAGATGATCTGATGGGCGTCAAACAGCATCTGATAATAGTCGACAAACCCTCCAGACAGCTGACGCACCGAGGCGTCATTGACCAGATGCCGGGCACGCACCAGAACTTCGGATCGACCCGCGCCCAGATGATCGCGACGTTGATAAATGAACAGCCGGTGATCGGGGCAGACCACAAGGTCGCGCGAATTGTTCAATGCGCCCGCCTCGATCGAGATCGGGGCATAGGCCCCTTCGGCGCGAACAGTTTGAGACCCGATCCAGCGGATTTCCTGTGGACCTTCGTCGCGGGTCAGGACCATGTCGCCAATTTTGAGATCTTCAACCGCACATTGAGCACCATTGGCCATGGTGATCATGGTCCCACCTGTGAACGAGACACAGGCCGTTTGTGCAAACCGCGCCAAAGCGCCCTCGCGGTCAATACCAACCAGCGTATATTCCAGTTTCGGGCTTAGCGGGACAAGCGGCATGACGTAGATCTGGGCCACCTCTCCATGAAGATCGGTTTCCACCAGAACCAGACATTCGGTGGTTTTGCCATCGTCCGACATGAAGGTAACGCAGCAATCAAGATGCAGATCCGCATCGGGCAATCCCATGTCCCCGCCCTCGGCCAACCGGAATGGAGATTGTGCCGCCGGGATCACTTCGATTTTGGTCTCGGCCGATAGAGGAGACAACCGGTAGATGTCGTCGAGAAGAAGCTCATCCGCAAAGCCCAGGGCATCGCCTAAATTGGCGCCATTGATCACCTTCAAAAGCTCCGCGCGGTAAACCGGAAGACTTTGGCTGGATTTATGGCTTTCGTAATGCGACATGTTACCTCGAAACGGGACCGAGCGATGTTCTCGGATCAGACTTATTGTGCAGTGTATCGCAACAAAATGTGTCATCAAAGCGCCATTGGTTCGGTCATTTGACGACTGCAATAGATGTGGAGGAAACATGGATCTCGGAATCAAAGGCAAGCGCGCACTGGTATGTGCATCGTCAAAAGGTTTGGGGCGCGGCTGCGCCGAGGCACTGGCCGAGGCCGGTGTCGATCTGGTGATGAACGCTCGCGGCGCTGAAGCGCTTGAAACCACAGCACAAAGCATTCGTGATCAGTATGGTGTCTCGGTCACCACCGTTGCGGCTGATGTTGTCTCGGAAGACGGGCGCGCTCAGGTGCTAGAGGCCGCAGGTCAGGTCGACATTCTGGTGACGAATGCCGGCGGGCCGCCTCCCGGTTTGTGGTCTGATTGGGACCGCGATGATTTTATCAGTGCGATTGATGCCAACATGCTGACGCCCGTCGATCTGATGACCAAGATCCTGCCGCAGATGATTGATCGCGGTTGGGGCCGGGTGGTCAATATCACCTCGCAATCGGTCAAAGCGCCAATCCCGCAGCTGGGCCTGTCAAATGCCGCGCGCACCGGTCTGACCGGCTATGTGGCGGGTACTGCACGTCAGGTGGCGCCACATGGGGTGGTCATTAACAATCTGCTGCCCGGAATTCATGCCACGGATCGTGCGGCCTCTCTCGATGGGGGCGTGTCCCAGGCGCAGGGCATCACGGTTGACGAGGCCCGCGCTCAGCGAGAGGCCACGATACCGGCGCGCCGCTATGGCACTGCGGCTGAGTTTGGTCAGACCTGTGCCTTCCTGTGTTCGCAACATGCGGGCTTTATCGTCGGGCAGAACATTCTGCTGGATGGTGGTGCCACCAACGCGACGCTCTGATGGCGCGCGGGCCAGATGGACAAGGCGGCGGAGCGGGGTTTTCGCTCGCCGACCAGATGTTCAACAGGGACAGTATCGGGGATTTAGAGCGCGAATATTCCGCTCTGGGGGGCTTTGAGGGCTTTTCCGAGGAAGTTTTGGCACAATTCCCCGATATGGCCTTGCTTGAGCGTTTGGAGTGGATTGCCACCTGTGTTGAGCGTCGCCTGCCGCAGGGGTTTCCGGCCATGGCTGAGGCGCTTGAAGCAGCGATGGTGCCGGAACTGGACACGTCCAAGTCTGACGATGATTTCGGGCGGTTCATCCATGCGGTGCCCGGCATCCTCGCTGTGCGACATGGGTTGGAAGAGCACCGAGATCGTGCCTTGGATCTTGTGTATGCGGCGACCAAACGGTTCTCGATGGAGTTCTATATCCGGCCGTTTATAAACCGCTGGCCCGAAGAGACATTGGCGCGGTTGGACCACTGGGCCGAGGATGACAACTATCATGTGCGCCGATTGGTCAGCGAAGGCACCCGTCCGCGCCTGCCATGGGCCCGTAATATTGATCTTGATCCGGCGGTGCCGCTGCGGTTTCTGAACCGGTTGCACGCGGATCCGACGCGCTATGTCACCCGATCCGTAGCCAATCACATGAATGATCTGTCCAAGGTGATGCCGGATCGGGTGGTGGACACGCTCAAAGACTGGGGCACAGCGGGACGGCAATCGGCAAAAGAGCTGGATTGGATGACACGCCATGCGCTGCGCACCGCCGTCAAACGCGGCGAACGTGGCGCTCTGGATTTGCTGGGGTATCGTGCAGGCGACGTTCAGGCAACGCTGACCCTTGGGTCAGGTGTTGTTCAGATCGGGGAGGCGATTGAAATCTCAGTTGAGCTATCTGCCTCTGAAACCTTGCCGGTGATGGTAGATTATCGTCTGCGATTTGCCCGCCCCTCGGGGGAAGCCGAGAAAGTGTTCAAGCTTAAGACCGGTAAGATCCAGCCGGGCAAGTCTTTGACACTGAAGAAACTTCACAAGCTGAAGGGCAATGCCACGACCTTTACCCTGCATCCGGGCACCCATGGAGTGGTGATTCAGGTGAACGGTCAGGATGTGGCTGAAGGCAGCTTTGAACTGATCAACGCAGGTGACTGACCTACGGGTTAGTCGCCCCATTTGACCTTGAGCTTTTCAAGGGCGGCAATGCGTTCAGACGATTTTGGGTGCGACATCAGCCAGGCTGGCGCCGCCCCTGCACGGGCCTGCGTCAGATCCTCGAGTTTGTGAAAAAGCGAGATCTGCGGCGCGATTCCAATCCCGGCCTTAGACAAAAGTGCGGCTGCATATTCATCCGCTTCATATTCGTCTCCGCGGCTGAGCCTCGCCATCATCAAAGACATCAAGCCGTTGGCGATCATCGGACCGATGCCCGGGAGAAATCGATTCAAAACCGTTGCCACGACGGATCGCAAGGCGTTCTGTCCCGAGAAATCAATCATGCGGCGACGCGAATGCCCGAGGGCGACATGGCCTAATTCATGTGCAATCACGGATGCCAGCTCTTCGGCAGAAACTTCGCCGGATTGATACTTTCGAAAAAAGCCACGTGTGATGAAAATCCGCCCATCGGGGGCCGCAAGACCATTCACCGGATCGATCTCATAAATGTTCACACGAATCCGCGGCAGATCAAGGGCTACCGCCATACGGTCCGTCAGTTTCTTGAGGGTGGGATCTGCAAGTTCTGTCGATCGATTGTCCAGCTCGCGGGCGGTGCGCCAGGCCGACAAACGGTACATGGCAAGGCCATAAAGAATGGGCAAAAGGATCGGAAGCAGCTTAATCATGCAGTAGATATGGCCTTTTGCAGGCTAAGCGAAAAGGGGGGAGACATAAATTTGTCGGTTATACCGAAACTTCCCCAGAAGCGGCACGAAGCGCCTCCCATTCCTCGCGTAACATACCAAAAAGGACAAGATCGCTGACATCGCCGCATGGTCGCTTCCAGTGACGGCGCTGAATGCCTTCTCGGGCAAATCCTGCACGATCGTAAACGGCCTGGGCACGGGTGTTTTCCAGAACCGCATCGAGCCATAATCTCTGGGCTTGCAGCCGATCGAATGCGTAATCTGTCAGCTCGTTGATAAAGACGCGCCCCAACCCACCATCAATGCGGTTCAGGCCCAACCGGCGCAGTTCAATGCGACCAGACGGATCGCCAATCTCGGCAAAAAGACCAAATCCCAATCGGTTACCGTCGCGGGACCAGATAACAACCTCGCGGTCAGGGGCCTGCATATGGGCTAAAATTTTAGCGTCCGGCTCATCTGCGATGAACCGGGCATTGTCAATGCGGCCTGCAATGCGGCGGATGAAAGCCACATCCGCCGGTGTCGCAGGACGAACAGGCATCAGGCGAAATGGCCGCTCAGCGCGTCACGAGACTGTGCAGAAAGCTCTGACAACTGTGCTTCAGATGACCCGAATTTCACAGTTTCGCCCCCAAAACGACCCACGGTTTCAATCGCAACGCCCGCTTGGCCGGCTGCGATCATCAGGGCTTCGGCCTGATCAAAGGAACAGGCAACCAGATAGCGGGCCTGATCTTCGCCAAACAATGTCATGGTGTCATCGCTGTCGAGCTGAACCCCAACACCTGAGGCCGCCGCCATTTCAAAGGCGGCCAGTGCCAGACCACCGTCCGAGAGGTCCGTACAGCTTTTGATCCAGTCGCGGTTGGCGCGGATAAACTCACCGTTGCGGCGCTCGGCCTCAAGATCAACCGACGGCGCATCGCCTTCTTCACGGTTGAACACCTCGGCGAGCAATGCCGATTGGCCCAGATGGCCCGGTGCCTCACCCACCATCAGAGCGACATGGCCGTCGCGGGCATAGCCCAGAATGGGCTCTTCATCGGCCGCAATCAGGCCAACGGCGCCAATGGTTGGGGTTGGCAGGATTCCCTGACCGTCGGTTTCATTGTAAAGTGACACGTTGCCCGAAACGATTGGCACGTCCAGTGCAGAGCAGGCTTCACCGATGCCTTTGATGGCGCCGACAAACTGGCCCATGATTTCGGGCTTTTCAGGGTTGCCGAAGTTCAGGTTGTCGGTGGTTGCCAGTGGCAAAGCGCCAGTCGCGCAGAGATTGCGATAGGCCTCGGCCACGGCTTGTTTGCCGCCCTCTTTGGGGTTGGCTTTGACATAACGTGGGGTCACGTCGCTGGTAAAGGCCAGTTTCTTGTCTGTGCCATGCACGCGGATCACACCGGCGCCAAAGCCCGGAACGCGAACCGTGTCGGCCATAACCTGACTGTCGTATTGTTCGTAGATCCATTCGCGCGAGCAGTAGTTCGGGCTTTGGATCAGCCATTTCAGCGCATCGATTGGGTCAACCTGCGGCACGTCCTCATCGTTGAGCGGCTCAGCAGCCGGGGTTTCTACCCAAGGACGGTCATATTCAGGCGCGGTCGACGACAGTTTCGACAGCGGTAGGTCGGCTTTGACCTCGCCATTGTGAACGATCAGGAAGCGATCCTCTGGGATGGTCTCGCCCACGATGGCAAAATCCAGATCCCATTTTTCGAACACAGCGCGGGCCTCGGCCTCTTTCGCTGGGTCAAGAACCATCAACATGCGCTCCTGGCTTTCCGAGAGCATCATTTCATAGGCGGTCATGTCGACTTCGCGCTGGGGCACGTTTTCGAGGTCAAGGCGCACACCCAGTTTGCCTTTGTCGCCCATCTCAACCGCGGAACAGGTGAGACCAGCGGCGCCCATGTCCTGAATCGAAATCACCGCGCCGGTCTGCATGAGCTCGAGCGTGGCTTCCATCAGTCGTTTTTCGGTAAAGGGGTCGCCGACCTGAACGGTGGGGCGCTTCTCTTCGATGCTGTCATCGAATTCGGCCGATGCCATTGTGGCTCCGCCAACACCGTCACGGCCAGTTTTGGCACCCAGATACACCACCGGACGACCGACGCCCGAGGCCGCCGAATAAAAGATCTTATCCGCATCGGCGAGACCCGCCGCAAAGGCGTTGACCAGACAGTTGCCGTTATAGGCGTTGTGGAAACGTACTTCGCCGCCCACGGTCGGAACGCCAAAGGCATTGCCATATCCGCCGACACCTTCAACCACACCATGTACAAGCTGGCGGGTTTTGTGGTGGTCTTTTTCACCAAAGGACAGGGCGTTCATCGCCGCAATCGGCCGGGCACCCATAGTGAAGACATCGCGCAGGATGCCGCCAACGCCGGTGGCCGCGCCCTGATAGGGTTCGATGTAGGACGGGTGGTTGTGGCTTTCCATCTTAAAGATGACCGCCTGACCGTCGCCAATATCAACCACACCGGCGTTTTCACCGGGGCCACAGATCACCTGTGGGCCATCGGTGGGCAGGGTGCGCAGATGAAGCTTGGACGACTTGTAGGAGCAGTGCTCGTTCCACATGGCCGAAAAGATGCCAAGCTCGGTGAATGTGGGCTCGCGGCCAATGATCTCGAGGATCCGCTTGTATTCATCTTCGTTGATGCCGTGGGCGTCGATCAGCTCGGGGGTGATGGCCGGTTCTTGCATGTCAGATCCTGTCGGTGGCAGTGATTGCCGCGGGGTTTAGGGCAGATTGCCCCACAGGAAAACCCCTTTGCGCCGTCGCGCGTCACTCTGGCCCGATGTTTTTCACGAAATTTTAATCTGGGCGGGTCAGCACAAAGGCTGCAGCCCCCCCAAGACAGATGGCCTGAATCGCGAGAACATGCCACGGCAGGCCCAGTATCAGGCTTAATACGAAGGCGGCTGCCATCATGACGGCAGCCATGCGTTTGTGACGTGGTGCGATGGCCCCGTCGCGTTCCCAGTGGTGAATGGCCGGGCCAAAGGTGCGATGGTCAACCAACCAGGCCCGCAACCGAGGAGAGCCTTTTCCAAACGCAAAAGCCGCCAGCAAAACAAAGGGCGTTGTGGGCAGGATAGGGAGAATGACCCCGAGCGCCCCCAGCGCCAGACTTAGCCCGCCAAGAGCCACCCAAAGTGATCGTGCCAAAAAGGCCGGGCGTTGTGCTGTCATGTCTGCCTCAAATCATCTTTGCATAACATAGGCGGTGTTTAAGCAAAAAAAAGGCCGAGCACAAAGCTCGGCCGAAGTCCAACAGGGAGGTGATGGTGACTGCTTGTTCAGCACGTCACCGTCATGTGCCGAATATGGTATCACCCCAGAGTCGATCAAGGATAAACACATCGCAGCTGCAGCATTTCCGCTATGCGTGACGTGCATACCACAAGGACCTTTTACCGCAGGGGTTGTGTTTGCGTGCCGTCCATCTCTCTCAAGGACCTGCGATGCATCATGATTTCTTCCTGAACAAAGTCGCGGAAGGCCGCTACACGCTTGGATTGGCGCAGTTCTTCTGGATATGCCAGAAAAACGGGCACTTCGACCGATTCCACATCAGGCAGGACCCGTACAACCGAGGGGTAATCACGCACGATGTAGTCGGGTAGAATGCCAATGCCCAAATTTGCCGCGACCGCCTGAAGCACGCCAAAGTAATTGTTCACCTTCAAAGAGCCCTGCATGTCAGAGGCCAGAAGCAGTTGGGTCAATTGCATGCCTGCGGCGACCTGCGCCGAGTTGGTGTTCTGGCAAATCAGGCGGTGATTGCGCATTTCGTTCATGTCCTGGGGGGTGCCATGTTCAGCCAGATACTCCGGGCTGGCATACATGCGCATGCGCACCGACATCAGGCGCTTGCGCACCAGATCGGCCTGGCTTGGCTCTTTCATACGAATGGCCACATCGGCCTCGCGCATGGGCAGGTCAAGAACACGCTCTTCCAGCATCAGGTCAATGTTCAGGTCTGGGTATTTCTCATAGAACTTGGTTAGGCGAGGTGCGAGCCAGATGGCGCCAAACCCATGAGTCGTTGTAACACGCAACTCACCAAAGACCTCTTCTTCACTGTCATGAATGCGCGCGGTGGCCGCCTCGATGCGTTTGGTCATGGCGCGGGTGGCGTCAAACAACAGCTCGCCCTGCTCGGTCAGGATCAAACCGCGGGCATGCCTGTGAAACAGCGTGGTTTTGAGAGATTCTTCCAGCGCCCGGATCTGTCGTGACACCGCAGATTGCGACAGATGAAGTGAATCACCCGCATGTGTCAGGCTGCCCGCATCGGCGACAGCGTGAAAAATTCGTAGTTTGTCCCAATCCATGGTGGCAGCTTTCAGTCCTGGTTGCGCGGTGAGCTTAGCATACACGTCTAATCCGCAAAGGAGCATAACGTAACATGACAAAATCACAAAAATATCTCTGTTCAGGTCAGCAATTGTGACCTAATGTTGCGCTATACTACGCGAAGGCGGCGAGGGAGGCACGTATGACCAAGCAGCAGATAACTCTGAATGACCGGTTCGATCTGGAAAAAGACCACGTTCTTTTGAACGGAACACAGGCCTTGGTGCGTCTGATGTTGATGCAAAAAGAACGTGACCGGCAGGCAGGGTTGGACACTGCGGGGTTTGTGACGGGCTATCGCGGATCGCCTCTTGGGGCGGTCGACATGCAGATGCGCCGCGCTGAAAAGTTCCTGCACGCCGCTGATGTGAAATTCGAAGAAGGTCTGAACGAAGACCTCGCCGCCACCGCGCTTTGGGGCAGTCAACAGGCCGAATTGCGCGGTGAGGGTAAGTTTGATGGCGTCTTTGGCCTTTGGTACGGCAAAGGACCGGGTGTTGACCGCACCGGCGACGTGATGCGCCATGCCAATATGGCGGGAACCTCGCAAAATGGCGGGGTTCTGATGGCCATGGGCGATGACCACACCGGCGAAAGCTCAACCGTGCTGCATCAGTCCGAATGGGCCCTTGTTGATGCCTATATGCCCGTTGTTTCCCCTGCCGGTGTGCAGGAAGTGATCGATTATGGGCTTTATGGGTATGCTTTGTCGCGCTTTGCAGGCGTCTGGGTGGGCCTGAAAACCATGAAAGACACGGTCGAAGCCACGGCCGTTGTGGATGCCTCGCCGGACCGGATGCAGTTTGTCACGCCCGAGTTCGACATGCCAGAAGGCGGGCTGAACATCCGTCTGGGCGACACGCCTCATGCGCAAGAGGCGCGCATGATTGACCACAAACGCTTTGCCGCCGAAGCCTTTGCCCATGCCAATAAGATCGACAAACGTGTTTGGGGTCGACCGGGGGCCAAGATCGGTTTTGTCGCCGCTGGCAAAAACTGGCTGGATTTGGTGCATGCGCTGTCTTTGTTGGGCATTGATGAGGCCGAGGCCGAACGGCTTGGCCTCACCACCTATAAGGTCGGGCAGACCTTCCCGCTCGATATGCGTGGCTTTACCGATTGGGCCGAGGGGCTTGATCTGATTGTGATCATTGAAGAAAAGCGCAAACTGATCGAGGTGCAGGTCAAAGAGGCGATCTTTGATGACCGTCGGGGTCGTCGCGTCTATGGCTGGTACAAAGAGGGCTTTGGAGCACCGGGCCGGGAAGAGCTATTCCCGACGCGCGGGGCGCTTGATCCGATCTGGATTGCCCGCAAACTGGGTGACATTCTGATTGAGGAAGGACGCGGCACTGATGGGATCAAAGCCGGTCTGAGCCAATTGGACGAAGCCACCCGCGCCGACAATGCCGAAGATCTGGCGGCGCGTCTGCCCTATTTCTGCTCGGGATGTCCGCACAACAGTTCGACCAAAGTCCCGGAGGGCAGTCGCGCCTATGCCGGGATTGGCTGTCACTATATGGTGCAGTGGATGGACCGGGAAACCAGCGGCTTTACCCATATGGGCGGTGAAGGCGCGAACTGGATTGGCGAGGCACCGTTTTCGAACACCAAACATGTGTTCCAGAACCTGGGCGATGGCACCTATAACCATTCCGGCGTTCAGGCGATCCGGGCGGCTTTGGCCTCGGATACGACGATCACCTACAAAATCCTCTTCAACGATGCGGTGGCGATGACCGGTGGTCAAACCAATGAAGGGGGCCTGAGCCCGCAACGCATTGCCGCCGAAGTTATGGCGATGGGGGTAAAGACCCTTGCCGTGGTCTATGACGAAAAGGAAGAGGTGGATCTAAGCAGCTTCCCCAACGGCGTGACCACGCATGAACGGGCCGAGCTTCCGCAGGTGCAAAACCGCATGACTGAGGTTGAAGGCGTTTCGGTGATCCTCTACGTCCAGACCTGTGCCGCCGAAAAGCGCCGCCGCCGCAAACGTGGCAATTTCCCGGATCCGGACAAGCGTGTGTTCATCAACACCGACATCTGTGAAGGCTGTGGTGATTGCGGGGTCCAGTCGAACTGTGTGTCGATTGTGCCGGTTGAGACCGAGCTGGGGCGCAAACGTGCGATTGATCAGTCGAGCTGTAACAAAGACTTTTCCTGTCTCAATGGGTTCTGCCCGTCCTTTGTGACCGTGAGCGGGGCAAAGATCAAAAAGGCAGCGACCAAGACGCTTGATCTTCCCGATATGGCCGCGCCTGACCTGCCAGAGATCGATGGCACCTGGAATATGGTGATCACGGGCGTTGGCGGCACCGGAGTTGTCACCATTGGCGCCGTTCTGGCACAGGCCGCTCAGATTGACGGCAAGGGCGCCGGCATGATGGAGATGGCGGGGCTCGCCCAAAAGGGCGGCGCGGTGCATATCCATCTGCGTCTTGCCAATGCGCCCGATGATATCAGCGCCGTGCGCGTGGCAACTGGCGAGGCCCATGCCTTGATTGGTGGGGACCTTGTTGTTTCTGCCGGGTCGAAAACCCTGGGCTTGACCAAAACCGGTGTGACCGGGGCTGTGGTCAATAGCCATGAGATTATCACGGGCGACTTCACTCGCGATACGGAATTTTCGTTACCTTCTGATGGGTTGCGGCTTGCACTTCAAGCAAGATTGCAGGAGCGGGTTGCCCTGTTTGATGCCTCTGATCTGGCCAAGGCTGTTATGGGAGATTCGATTTTCTCCAACATCATGGTCCTCGGCGCGGCTTGGCAGCGAGGACTGGTGCCACTTAGCCATGAGGCCATTATGGCGGCGATTGAACTCAACGGCGCAGCGGTCGAGCGCAACCAGCGAGCCTTTGAAGTTGGCCGTTGGGCGGTGCTTTATCCCGAGGCCGCAGCCGACATGGCGGCGCCAAAGGTTGTTGAATTGCCAAAATCGCTCTCTGAGAAAATAGCCTTCCGTGAGGCGCATCTGGTTGAGTATCAGGGTAAGCGACTGGCCAAACGCTATCGCAAGCTGGTGGATGGAATTGGTGAAGAAGCGCTGCGCGGAGTCGTCTCAAAAGGCTATCATAAACTCTTGTCATATAAGGACGAATATGAAGTCGCGCGCCTGTTGCTGCAAACCGAAGAAAAAGCCCGCGAGGCCTTTGACGGTGATCTCGGACTGACCTTTCATCTGGCGCCACCGATGCTGACCAAAGAAGGGCCAAATGGCCGGCCTGAGAAAAAGCAATACGGTCCCGGCATGATGCGCTGGTTCCGAGTTCTGGCGCGCATGAAGGGGCTGCGCGGCACGCCGCTGGATGTCTTTGGGCGTACAGATGAGCGGCGCATGGAACGCGCGTTGATCAAGCAGTATGAGGCGGACATGGCCGAGTGGCTGCCCAAAGCGGATAAGGTTGATGCGGATGCGCTCGCTGCACTGGCGGAACTGCCCTTGCAGATCAGAGGGTTTGGTCCGGTGAAACTGGCCAATGAGGCCAAAGCCGCCAAGCGCCGGGAAGAGCTTCTGGCGGTGCTGCGCGCCGGGCGCGGGGGCGCAAAACTGGCTGCGGAATAATGCACATGGCACCCCGGCGTCTCTTTGCCGCCGGGGCGAAACTTGGACTTGATGTCATCTAACTGTTACGCAACTGCCATATTTGCGGGGCCGCAAATCCCGAGACGACACTGGAGAATGATCCGAATGAACGCGCGTCACATTGCTCGCGATATTTCCTATGCGCACTCCGCCGCTACGCGGCCCGGTCGCATGATGATCAAATTGATGGAAAACACCACAGGGCGGCTTGGGTTGATCAAACGGGCGCGCGGCTATGAAAAAGACGTCGCGGCAGGGCGTGATTTTTGGAGTGTCATGGTTGAGCGTTATGGGCTCAGCCTTGAGGTGGTCAAAGGTTCGCTCGACAACATACCGCGCGACAAACCGGTGATTGTGATCGCCAACCACCCGTATGGTATTTTGGATGGGTTGATGCTTGGGCATATCTTGTCTGAAGCGCGGGGTGATTTCCGCATTCTGGCGCATCAGGTGTTTCGCAAAGCCGAAGATATCAACAAGGTTATCTTGCCGATTTCGTTTGATGAAACCAAAGAGGCGGTGAAACAAAATCTTGCCACCCGCAAAGAGGCGCTGAACTATCTGGGGCAGGGCGGCTGTATCGGTGTTTTTCCCGGTGGCACGGTTTCAACTGCCGAAACACCGTTTGGACCACCGATGGATCCGGGCTGGCGCGGGTTTACGGCGCGCATGATCGCCAAATCGGATGCGGTTGTGGTGCCGATCTATTTTGATGGCCACACCTCGCGCCTGTTTCAGGTCGCCAGCCACCTGCATTACACCCTGCGGATGGGCTTGCTGATCAAAGAGTTCAAGAAGCGCGTTGATACACCGGTGCGGATCTCGGTAGGTGCGCCCATCCCTCGGGCGGAAATTGACCGACGCGCCACGGACACGCGCGAGTTGATGGATTTCCTGCGCAAAGCTACGTATGAGTTGTCCCCATCCCCGTTAAAGTCGTATGACTACGGGTTCGAGTTTGAGGACAAGCATAAATCCCGCCACTAACAGGGTGGCCAAAAGGGGCAAAGGCGATGGCAGTAGGTGTGTTTGATTCAGGTCTGGGTGGCCTGACAGTTTTGGATGCGGTGAGCAAACGGTTGCCCGATGTGCCGTTTGTCTATTTCGGCGACAACAGCCACGCGCCTTACGGGGTGCGCGATGCGGATGACGTCTATAATCTGACCACCGCCGCGGTTGAGCGCCTGTGGGACGCGGGCTGTGATCTGGTGATCTTGGCCTGTAACACCGCCTCTGCGGCGGCGCTGCGCCGGATGCAGGAAAGCTGGATCCCGAAAGACAAACGGGTGCTAGGAGTCTTTGTGCCGCTGATCGAGGCCATGACCGAACGCAACTGGGGTGATAATTCACCGCCCCGCGAGGTGGCGGTTCAGCATGTGGCGCTCTTTGCCACACCGGCCACCGTGCGCAGCCGGGCGTTTCAGCGGGAACTGGCGTTTCGCGCTATTGGCGTAGACGTCGAAGCGCAGGCCTGTGGTGGTTTGGTTGATGCGATCGAAGAGGGGGACATGATCCTCGCGGATGCTTTGGTGCGCAGCCACGTCGACGCGTTGAAGCGCAAGATGCCCACGCCAGAAGCCGCTATTCTGGGCTGTACGCATTACCCGCTGATGCATGATGTGTTCCAGGAGGCACTGGGGGAGACTGTGAAGGTCTATTCACAGGCCAATCTGGTGGCAGACTCGCTGGCGGATTATCTCACCCGTCATCCGCAGATGATCGGGTCGGGCACGGAACGTCAGTTCCTGACCACCGGCAACCCTGAAAAGGTATCGATCCATGCAACGCAGTTTTTGAAGCGTGAGATCAAGTTTCAAGCGGCATAAATTGCCGGCGCACCGTTAAATCCTTCATGACCCGCCGTCTTCCGAGGGCGGGTTTTTCAATTGCCATTGATCCTTGTGCATCTCCGGCGTATATGGGGTGAAACAGGAGGACGCCCATGTTCCGCGCAACCCCATTGCTGCGACGATAAGGTGCCTGCCACACAGGGCAGCACAGGGTCCTGTATTTTCCAATTTTCCGACACGCGCCATTGTGCGCACTCCCTACATCTTAGGTTTAGATATGACCAAATCCATCGCCATCATCGGCGCTTCGGGCTATACCGGAGCCGAACTCATTCGGCTGATCTCGACGCACCCTTCCTTTGAAATCAAAGCCTTGGCCGCCAACTCTAAAGCGGGCATGTCCATGGCGTCGGTCTTTCCGCATCTGCGCCATCTCGATCTGCCGGATCTCGTGACCTGGGAGAAGATCGATTACGACCAGATTGATCTGTGTTTCTGCGCCCTGCCGCATAAAACCAGCCAAGAGGTGATTTCCAAGCTGCCCAAGACGGTCAAGATCGTTGATCTCTCGGCGGATTTCCGTCTGCGGGATCCGGCTGAATATGAGAAATGGTATGGCAACACTCATAGCGCGGTCGAGATGCAGGGTGAGGCGGTCTATGGGCTGACCGAGTTCTACCGCGATGAGATCAAAGACGCACGTCTTGTGGCCGGTACCGGCTGTAACGCTGCAACTGGTCAATACATCCTGCGGCCGTTGATTGAGGCAGGGGTGATCGATCTCGACGAGATTATTCTCGATCTGCAATGTGGTGTCAGTGGCGCAGGCCGGTCTTTGAAAGAAAACCTGCTGCACGCCGAAGCCAGTGAGGGCAGCATCGCCTATGCGGTGGGCGGCACGCACCGGCATCTGGGCGAGTTTGATCAAGAGTTCAGCGCACTGGCAGGGCGTGAGGTGAAGATCCAGTTCACCCCACATCTTGGCCCGTTCAATCGCGGTATTCTGGCGACAAGCTATGTCAAAGGTGAGGCGCAGGCGGTCTATGATGCTCTGGTCGCGGCCTATGCTGATGAGCCCTTTGTAGAGGTGCTGCCATTTGGTGCAACGCCGGGCACACAACACGTGCGGGGCTCGAACTTCTGTCATATCGGTGTGGCAGGTGATCGGATTTCCGGACGCGCTATTGTTGTCGCAGCCTTGGACAACCTGACCAAAGGCTCCTCAGGGCAGGCGCTACAAAACGCCAACCTGATGCTTGGCGAAGACGAAACAGCGGGTCTGATGCTCGCCCCGTGCTTCCCCTAAACCGGACTTGGCCTTTGGCCCCTCGGCAGACCGCTTTAGAGCGGTCTGTTGCGTCGAGCGTTTGCTTGGAAATCCCTCATGTAGCTATGCGCCATTCTTTAAAGGTTTGATGCCCATAAGGGCAGATGACAGTACTCTAGGAGACCGTGATGCTCTCGCCGATGAAAATAGCCGCGACGAGCCTGTTGGTTGGACTTGTGGTTCTGGCGCTCAAGAGCTTGGCATGGTGGACCACCGGGTCTGTGGCGCTACTGTCAGATGCGCTGGAAAGCATCGTCAATCTGGCAACGGCCCTTGCGGCTTTGATCGCCATCAAAATCGCCGCGCTGCCTGCGGATGAAAACCACCCCTTCGGGCATCACAAGGCCGAATACTTCAGTGCGGTTCTTGAGGGTGTACTGATCATCATCGCAGCCTTCTTTATTCTGCGTGAAGCCTATGTCGGCTATTTCGATCCTCAACCCATTGCCGCGCCCCTTGAGGGGCTTTTGATCAACGGTGTGGCGACCCTAATCAATGGGGGCTGGGCCTTGGTTCTGGTCAGACAGGGTCAAAAGCTCCGGTCGCCGGCTTTGGTGGCGGATGGCAAACATCTCTGGTCTGATGTCATTTCCTCTATGGGGATTGTGACAGGTGTGCTTGTCGCCTGGGGCACCGATCTATGGGTATTGGATGCGGTTTTGGCGGCGGTGGTGGCGTTTCATATCCTGATTTCCGGATCACGGGTGATCATTGGGTCTCTGAACGGGTTGATGGACGAATCTGTCCCCAAACCCGTGTTGGTCACCATCCGTCAGATCATTTCAGACCACGCGGATGGGGCTGTCGAAGCGCATGATCTCAAGACGCGTCAGGCGGCCAGCATTGTCTTTATCGAGTTCCATCTGGTTGTCCCGGGCGACATGACAGTGTTCGATTCTCACGAAATCTGTGACCGCATTGAACGCGCGCTTGAGGATGAGATCGCGGATGTTCAGGTGACCATCCACGTCGAACCGGAACACAAATCCAAGCATTCAGGTATCGTAATTCTGGATTGACGATAGACCGCGTGTTTTGCGCCATGTCAAAGACTGCGGCACGCTGGCGCGGCAGGTAGACCTGACCCGGTTCTAGGCCCTATATAGGCCGTGTACTCTGCAGGAAAGGCCCACAGATGGCGCTCAAATCGTTGAAAAAGAAACGCCGCATTCAGGTGGTCGCGCTGGCGGCTGTGGCCTTGACCGTTTCAACGGTTCTGATCGGGATCGCCATGAAAGACGGGATCAATCTCTTTCGCTCACCCTCGCAGGTGATGGAAGCACCACCCGCCCCGAATGAAGTGTTTCGGATTGGTGGGCTTGTTGAAGAGGGGTCTTTGCTGCGCGGCGCGGGGACTGAGATCCATTTCAGTGTCACCGACGGCGGAGCGACCCTGCCTGTCGTCTTCAAAGGTGTGCTGCCTGATCTGTTTGAAGAAAACCAAGGCACTGTCGCCACGGGGCGCTATGTCAACGGTGTGTTTGAGGCCTCTGAGGTTCTGGCCAAACACGACGAAACCTATATGCCCAAAGAAGTTGTTGATGCTCTGAAAGAGCAGGGGGTCTATCAGGAACCCGAAGAGTGAGCCCGCTCGGGGAGGATGATGCAGGCGCGCAGACCTCCCAACTCGCTCTTGGACAGCGTGAGCACGCCTCCGGATTGTTTGGCAAACCCCTGTACGGCGGATAACCCCAATCCCGGTCCGTCCCCAGTATTTTTCGTCGTGAAAAACGGCTCAGGGAGGAGCGGCAGCACGTGATCTTCAACGCCAGGCCCATCGTCCTCAACACAGAGATAGACATGAGGTGCGGGCGCCTCGAGAGCTGGCGAATGGGTGAAGCCGTCGGGATAGCGCCCTGACGATATGGCAATGCGGGCTTCTGGCCCCCCGGCGTCCTGCGCATTGAGGACCAGTTGCACCAGACAGGTTTCCAATGCGTCCTGATCGACATATCCCGTTACGGGGGTTGCCGCCGCGGGCAGCGTCAGGGTGACACCCTCGCTCAACATGGTGCGGAGCACAGGGCCAAGCTGACGCGTGAGGGTGGCAAAGTCGATCTCTTTGGGAGCAAGACGCGTGCGCCCGCTTGAGGCCACCAGCTGTTTCACGATCAATGCGGACCGCGCCGCGGCTTCGCGACAATTGCCAAGCGCTTCACGTCGTTCAGATTGATCCGACAGAAGTTCAAACAGTTCCAGATTTCCCAGAATGGCGGTGAGATGGTTGTTGAACTCATGGGCAACACCGCCAACAAATTGATTGAGCGCGCGCGCCTTTTGGGCATGAGCATAGCGGTTTTCAGCGTTGCGAATGGCGGTTTGACGCTGGTAGTTGCCAACTAAGGCGCGCACATAGAACAAAATCGCCATCGTGCAGACCATGCCAAAGGCGACACGATCGATGGTATCTGAAAACATCGGCCACAGTTGGACGTTGACGACAATCAGCGTGAGGCTGAACATCGAACCATCCATGACCGCAACATCGCGACCGGGGTCATGCCGTTGAATAAAGTAAAAGCCCGCCCCTGCCAGGCCAATGGCCGAGGTCAGGTGATAAATCGGATCTGGATGAAGGATGAGCTTGAGCGGCAGAGTGACAAAGCACGCAATCGTAAGGCCATAGAGTGACAAAGCCGCGTAAAACCGCAGAGCAGACACTGAGCCGGTCTTAGGGGAGGTCGAGGCCGCAAAGTGCAAAACTTGCAAAGCCGCATAGATAATTGCCCAGATGGGCGCAGTTGGCTCACCTGTCGCCAAAAACAGCACAGTGGCCGCGACGACAATGCACAGATGGCGTAAAACAAAAGAGGGACGATCGTCAAAATCTGCATGATGCAGCTTGTCTAATCGCGCTCTGTAATCACTGGGCATAGAGACTCGCAAAGAAACACGTACCGGCTATACACATTCACCAATTCTTACATATTTTTGCAAGTACAGCATCGTACCCAAGCGCTTTGGAAGCGGCCCTTGACGTCAGGGCCGCTTTGCAAAGTCGGCTGTTAGCGCAGGATGCTGCGGCCCGCGTACTCGGCGGTTTCGCCGAGCATCTCTTCGATACGAATCAACTGGTTGTATTTGGCCAACCGGTCGGAGCGCGCAAGCGAACCGGTTTTGATCTGACCACAGTTGGTGGCGACAGCCAGATCCGCGATGGTCGCATCTTCGGTTTCGCCTGAACGGTGTGACATGACGTTGGTGAAACGTGCGCGATGAGCCATATCAACGGCCTTAAGCGTCTCGGTCAGGGTGCCGATCTGGTTCACTTTCACCAGCATCGAGTTGGCGCAGCCGCGCTCAATGCCTTCGGCCAGACGGACAGGGTTGGTGACAAACAGGTCATCGCCAACCAGCTGAACTTTGCCGCCCAGTTCCTCGGTCAGTGCTTTCCAGCCGTCCCAATCGTCTTCGCCCATGCCGTCTTCGATCGAGAGGATCGGATAGTCAGCAACAAGAGCAGCAAGATAGGCGACGTTTTCTTCTGACGACAGAGATTTGCCTTCGCCTGACAGAACATATTTGCCGTCTTTGTAATACTCAGTCGCCGCACAATCGAGCGCGAGCTGAATGTCGTCACCCGGGGTGTAGCCCGCTTTTTCGATCGACTTGAGCACAAAATCCAGAGCTTCGCGGGTCGACGCGATATTAGGTGCAAAACCACCTTCATCACCGATCCCGGTCGACAGACCCGCTGCGGAGAGCTCTTTCTTCAGGGTGTGGAAGATTTCCGAGCCCATGCGGACGGCGTCACGAATATTCGTGGCCGACACCGGCATGATCATGAATTCCTGAATGTCGATCGGGTTGTCGGCATGTTCGCCGCCGTTGATGATGTTCATCATCGGAACAGGCAGGATACGGGCCGAGGTGCCGCCGATATAGCGAAACAGCGGCTGACCGGTGAACTCAGCAGCAGCTTTGGCCGCTGCCATCGAGACGCCCAGAATGGCATTGGCGCCCAGACGACCTTTGTTGTCGGTGCCGTCAAGTTCGTTCATCGCCATGTCGATGGCCACCTGTTCGGTGGCGTCAAAGCCGACGATGTTTTCGGCGATTTCACCGTTCACTGCGGCGACAGCTTCCAGCACGCCTTTACCTTTATAGCGCTCGGCATCGCCATCGCGACGCTCAACCGCCTCATAGGCACCGGTCGAGGCGCCCGACGGCACAGCGGCGCGGCCCATCGAGCCGTCTTCCAGTGTTACGTCAACTTCGACGGTGGGGTTGCCGCGGCTGTCTAGAATTTCGCGCGCGTGAATATCAATGATGGTGCTCATGGAATGTCCCTCAGGCCACTGAATTTGTGGTTTCAATAGCAGGCGGGGCGCGAAAGTAAACGGAAACGTTACCGCTAACACCGGTTATTGCTGCGGGGTTGCGCTAACGTCCGTCGCTAACGGTCACGCAACATGGGCCCGTGCGGCCTGCGCTTCTCGCCAGAAACTGTAGATCCCCGCCGTCAGGACAAGCGCGGCCCCGAGATAGGTTTGTAGGTCGGGGCGTTCGCCAAAGATCAGGATACCCAGACCGGTTGTGAAAATCAGCCGGGAATAGCGAAATGGGGCAACGATAGATACCGGCGCCAGGCGCATGGCGGACGTAACGGCGAGATAGCCGGTTGTAGTCACCAAAATGGCACCAACCATGTACACCGCGGCTGTGTTGTCCCAGATCATCGATTGACCTGAGGCCTGAAGCAACACCAATCCCAGCGGGATGGTTGAGGCAAACCCCCAGACGGAGAGTGTCAATGAATGCACGCTTTGTGGAGCGAGCCTCGTTGTCAGGTCTCGTGCCGCCAATCCAATGACACCCAAAACGGCAAACATTTCCCAACCTGTAAAGCTTGCTCCAAAGGGGCGCACAACAAGCAGCATTCCGGCAAAGCCCACCATGATTGCGCTCCAGCGTCGCCAGCCGACTTTTTCGCGCAGAAACAACGCAGCTCCAAGCGTTGTGACCAAGGGGGCGGCCTGCATGATGGCCGCGAAGGTTGCGAGCGGAATGGTCGCGAGGCTGACGACGAGGCCAAGTGCACCAATGATTTCGAACCCGTTGCGCATCATCACCGGACGGGCCCAAAATTCGGGGCCCGTGATGCGGATGCGTTTCATCAGGGCCAGAAAGATGAAAAACAGTGACCCGCCAAAGCTCAGCACAAACATGGTTTGCCCCATCGGGATGATGCGAGTGGCGGCTTTGATAAAGGCGTCACTGGCCGCCAAAAGCGCCATGCCAAGAACCATAAGACCAATTGCGCGAACCATGTGAATTTCCTTGTTCTAATGGCCTGTTACACCGTGGTGTCTGCGTCCATCAGGTTTTGTTTTTTGCCCAATGCGCGTTCGCGCAGGAAGGTGTAAAGGCCCGACCCGATGATCAGTGCTGCCCCCGCAAGGGTCAGCGCATCGGGGCGTTCGTTGAAAATGGTGTAGCCAAAGATCATCGCAAAAATCAGGCGCGAATAGCGGAAAGGGGTGATGACCGATACTTCCCCCAGACGAGAGGCCGCCGTCAGCGCATAATAGGCACCAATGCTAAACAGGCAGGCCCCCAGGATCAGCATCCACTGTGTTGTGTCGGGCTGGGTCAAACCGTCTGAGAAGTAAAGTAAAATTCCCCCCATCGGCAGCAGTGTCGCAAAGCCATAGGTCGAAAGTTGCACGTCGGCGATGCTTTTGGGCACGGTGCGGGAAAACAAATCGCGACCGGTCAGAGCTATGACCGCCAAAATGGCCCAGAGCGAGCGCGGGTCAAAGGCATCCATCCCCGGGCGAATGATCAGCAGAACACCGACAAACCCTACGGCAATTGCGGACCAGCGCCGCCATCCGACGCTTTCGCCCAGAAACAGCGCGGCACCCATGGTCATGGCCAGGGGAGTGGCCTGAAAAATCGACGAAGCCGTGGAAAGCGGCAGCAGGGTGATCGACAGCACAAACCCCATGGTGCCTGCCATTTCACAGATGTTGCGGCCCATAACGCTAGGATTGAGCAGAATGCGATCCCAAATGGGGCGGTTCTTCATACGGGCGATGGTGGCAAAAAAGGTGGTGCCGACCAGCCCCATCACAATCAACACCTGGCCCAAAGGCACATGTTTGGCGACGGTCTTAACCATCACGTCTTCAATCGCAAACCCGGCCATCGCCAGAATCATCAGCACGATACCGCGCATATTTTCCATGTGTGGGGCTCCAGATGCCGAACGCAGCGCGCATGCTGCGGGGCGAGAAAATGAGTCCACGCAGCATTGCCACTTAAATGGGCAATTGGAAAGCGTCTTTACGAGATGACATCTGGTGCGGTGCGACCTGTCCGCGTCATGATCTCTGCGACCTCGTTCGCGGCTTGGATGACAGATGACAAAGCCTCTTGCGCATCAAGCCCAAGCACCTCTGTATCAAGGCGTTCAAGGTAGACCCGCAATGTGGCTCCAACGGTGCCGGTCCCGGACAGGCGAAAGACACAGCGCGCGCCGCCTTCAAAAAAGATCCGAATGCCCTGGCCAGAGGTATGAGAGCCATCAACAGGGTCGTCGTAGGAAAATTCATCTGCCTTGGTTACGACAAATTCACCAAAGGTTTGGCCTGCAAGTTTTGGCAGCTGCGCGCGCAACATTGCCATCAAACCGTTGGCGGCCTCGACCTCGACACCTTCATAGTCGTGGCGCGAGTAATAGTTGCGACCGTAGGTTTCCCAATGGTCTTGCATAATCTCGGCCACCGAGGATTTTCGATGGGCAAGAATGTTCAGCCAGAACAGCACCGCCCAGAGCCCGTCTTTTTCGCGGATATGGTTGCTGCCAGTGCCGGCACTTTCTTCACCGCAGAGGGTCACGTGATCGGCATCCATCAGGTTGCCAAAAAACTTCCAACCTGTTGGGGTTTCATAGCTTTGTAGCCCAAGGGCGGCAGCAACACGATCTACAGCGGCACTTGTCGGCATCGAGCGGGCCACACCGCTGAGACCGCCCGCATAGGCCGGAACGCAGGTGGCATTGGCAGCTAGTGCCGCGAGGCTATCAGAGGGCGTCACATAGATCCCGCGCCCCAGGATCATGTTACGGTCGCCATCGCCATCGGATGCAGCGCCAAAGTCAGGGGCGTCTTCCCCCATCATCACATCAACCAGATCCTTCGCCCAGATTGGGTTAGGGTCAGGATGCCCCTTGCCGAAATCCTCGCTTGGGGTGCCATTGACCACGCTGCCGGGCAGGGCGCCGAGCTGTTCTTCCAAAATGGCTTTGGCGTAGGGGCCGGTTACGGCATGCATAGCATCGAAGCGCAGGGTAAATCCGGCGGTGAACATGTCGCGAATGGCGGTGAAATCAAACAGGTCCGCCATGAGCGCCGCGTAATCCGCAATGGGGTCGATCACCTCGACAACGGTTTGCCCTAACTCGGTCTCGCCAATCTGAGAAAGGTCGATTTCGTTTGCCGGGGCGATTTTATATTCTGAGATAACATGCGTTGCCGCATAGATTGCGTTGCTGACGGCTTCGGGGGCTGGGCCTCCGTTGGCGATATTGTATTTGACGCCAAAATCGCCATCTGGCCCGCCGGGGTTGTGGCTGGCTGAAAGGATAATACCGCCATCCGCGCCGCGTTTTCGGATCAAGTTCGACGCGGCCGGGGTCGACAGAAGGCCGTTTTGTCCAATGATAATACGTGCCGCGCCGCTCGCTGCGGCCATGCGTACCACGGTTTGAATGGCCTCAGTGTTGAAATGACGGCCGTCACCGCCCACCACAAAGGTCTTGCTTGCGGCCCCGTCGATCCCATCCCAAATCGACTGGATGAAATTCTCAAGAAACCCCGGCTGTTTGAAGACCTGCGTGGTTTTTCGCAGGCCAGAGGTGCCAGGTTTCTGACCGTCAATGGGTCGGGTGGGGATGGTGTCAAAACGCATAACAGGGCCTCAGCCAGTTCAAAATCACTGCGCCCTGTATCGCTGTGTTTGTGGCCCCGTGCAAGGGGAACACCAAGATGGCGCTAACCGAGATTCATGCGTTCGGCCAAATGGTTGGCGCATCCGGCCAGCGCCGCATAGTCATCGGTGAGCAAGGAAACCGGGAATTGGTGCATATAGTCGCTGAACCGACCTTTGTCCGTAAAGGCCTCGGCAAAACCCATGCGCATAAGATGCGGCCCCAAGTGCCGAACCACGCCACCCACAAGATAGATGCCGCCAAAAGGGAGTGTAACCAGCGCAAGGTCGCTGGCATAGCGCCCGAAAAAGCGCACAAACATCGCAACGGTACGGGTTGCACGGTCTTGGCCTTGGCTAAAGGCTTTCATGATCTCTGCGGCCTCCAAAGGCACGCCGTCGTTGTCCTCAAGGCAATGCCAGGCGTAAAGCCGTTCCAGACCTCGGCCCGAGAGAACGTCTTCAAACCCTGGGGTGCCATGCCGCTCTGCCAGCCAATCTTTGAAGCGCAGCTCCGCGGGGGTTTGTGCGGGCAAAGTGACGTGCCCGGCCTCAGCAGGGGGGACAATGGTCTGACCACCGGCGCGGTACACAGGAGCCGCATTCAACCCGGTGCCGATGTTGACCACCAATTTTGGTGCGTCTGTCGCGGCGGGATGGCCGGGTAGGAGTCGTTCCAGATGGTCGGAGGTGACATGCGCCAGAGCGTGGCCCTGTGCCTGCAGGTCATTGAGCACTTCGGCGACGCCTGCACCGGTGGTGCTCGTCAGCCGGTCCGGGTGTACGCGCCAATCGAGGTTGGTCAGCTGGCCAATGCCGTCATGAACGGGGCCTGCCACATCCACGCAGACCGCTTGCGGTGTGATTTGGAGCTCGTTGAGATAGGTCTCAAGAATGGGCTCAATGCCTGCATTCTCCGAATTGCGGAACCGTCGGATCGTGTCATGCCGGATCTCGGTGCCATCGGTTAGGGCAACGCGGGTGTTGGTTCCGCCAATATCGGCGACAATGGCAGTGGTCAAAGTGGTCATGGATCAAGATCTCAGAGCTTGTGTTAGCGCTAGATACGAGGATTTTGGCGTGCACTCAAGGCTTTCAGAGGGCACTTGGGCGTCCTCCGCAGGTTTTTCACACCTTTGGGTCAACTTATGGTCAGGCAAGGTGCTCACCCGGTTGTGGCGGTGTTTTGAGCCCTGATTGGGAGAGGTGACAACAGAGGCATCGGTCATCTGCTGGGGGCCGGTCCGGTTGAGGCACCGATGATCAGCTCGGCCTCAAGAATTTCGGTCAGTGGGCCTTGTGCCGGATTGCGAATGAGCGAGATCAGCATTTCAGCGGCCCGGATCCCGGCTTCTCGTACAGAAGAGCGGGTGGCGGTGAAAATGGGAACATCGTGACCATTCTTGAGATATCCCAGATCATCGTCATGGGTAATTATTGAAACATCCCGCCCCAGCTCGAGCCCTTTTTCATGAATGGCACGTCTGATGCCGATGGCCATCATCATCGAAGAGGACAAAAAGGCGGTGGGGTGATCGGGGGTGTCCAGCATCCGACGCGCGCTCAGATATCCATTGATTTCTGTCATTTCATCGCTGCTCATCCAATCCGGATTGATGGACACGCCACTGTTTTCGAGCGTTTTGCAATAGGCTTCCCGGCGACGGAAGGCGTAGTCCATGTGCTCAAGCCCGTTGACCAACGCAATTTTGCGATGGCCCAGATCCAGCAAAAACTGAGAGGCCCGTTCAAAGGCGCGCGCGTTGTTGGTGTCGAGCCACGAATACCGCGCATCAACGCTTGAGGCGCGGCCATGCACAACAAAAGGCAAGCCCAGTTGGTTGAGCAGCTTGATACGACCATCGTCCATCGTTGGACCGTGCACGATAATGCCGTCGACGCTGCGTCGTGCACAGATATCGCGATACAGGCTTTCTTGCTGCTGGTCCTCCACGAGGTTGATGACCATCTCATACCCGGCGGCCGCGTAACTGACGCCCGCGCCGGACAGGAAATCCCCAAACACTGGATTCACCATCTCATGCTGATTGGAGACGGGGATGATATGCCCAATGGCATGGGCTCGCCCCGTAGCCAGACCTTTTGCACGGGCGTTTGGAGTGTAATTCATCTCTTGCGCGGCCAGAAGAACCCGCTGGCGGGTTTTCTCGCTTACCTCCGGATAGCCATTGAGCGCGCGGCTTACCGTGGTTTGAGACAGCTTCAGGTGGTCGGACAGCTTCTTTAGATTCATACCCCTTTAGGCCCAAAGCGCTTGCATAATGTCAAGTTTGCATTTTCGAATTTCGGGGCCTGGTTAGGCTATGTCAGCCGAAAATATAAGAAAATAAGAAAAATAATTGCCCGTATTGACAGCGCGAGGCGACTCGGAGAGTGTAAATGCATTCAAAGCGCTTTGGAAAAACTTTGAAAGTCTTTCAAATCGCAAAAGAGTGCGCGCACCCGGGAGGGGTGTTGCCTTGGGAGGATGACATAATGTTTTCACGCTATTTGCTTGGCGCGGCTTCGGCTGCGCTTGTGGCGGGTTCAGCCAGTGCCGCTGACCTGACAATTTTTGGTCCATGGCTTGGTCCGGACGAGGCGCAGGTTCAAAAAGTGATCGACGTGTTCCGCGCGGACACCGGGCTGGACGTGGCCTATGTCGGATCTGACAGCTTTGAACAGCAGATCATGATCGATGCTGAAGCTGGGTCCGCTCCGAACATCGCAATTTTCCCACAGCCGGGTCTTGCGGCGGATATGGCGGCACGCGGGTTCTTGACGCCACTGGCCGAGGGCACAGGCGATTGGGTCCGCGACAACTATGCGGCGGGTCAGTCCTGGGTTGATCTGGGCACCTACGCCGACAAAGACGGCGCCGACAATCTTTACGGGTTCTTCTACAAGGTCGATGTGAAGTCGCTTGTTTGGTATCTGCCTGAGAACTTTGAGGATGCGGGCTATGAGGTGCCGCAGACCATGGAAGAGCTCAAGGCGCTGACCGACCAGATCGTGGCCGATGGCGAAACCCCATGGTGTATTGGTCTGGGATCCGGAGGTGCAACCGGCTGGCCTGCAACCGATTGGGTCGAGGATATGATGCTGCGCACCCAGTCGCCTGACGTATATGACCAGTGGGTGAAAAACGAGATTTCCTTTGATGATCCGCGTGTTGTGGCGGCCATTGAAGAATTTGGCGCCTTTGCGCGTAAAGATGACTATGTGGCCGGTGGAGCCAATGCCGTGGCGGCCACAGATTTCCGCGACAGCCCAAAAGGCATTTTTGCCTCGCCACCGCAGTGTTACATGCACCGTCAGGCCAGCTTTATCCCGGCCTTTTTCCCGGAAGGCACTGAAGTGGGTGTAGATGCCGATTTCTTCTATTTTCCGGCCTATGCTGAGAAAGATTTGGGGGCACCAGTTCTGGGCGCAGGCACGCTTTGGGCGATCACCAATGATGATCCGGCAGCGCACCAGTTCATCGAGTTTCTGAAAACTCCAGAGGCACATCACGCCTGGATGGAGCAGAAGGGTTTCTTGACCCCGCATAAAGGTGTCGATCCGGAGAAGTTCTCGGATCCAACGCTGCGTAAGATGAACGAAATCCTGCTTGGGGCCACCACCTTCCGCTTTGACGGCTCGGACCTGATGCCTGGTGGTGTCGGCGCAGGTAGCTTCTGGACCGGTATGGTTGACTATGCCGGTGGCAAAGACGCAGGCGCGGTTGCCACAGAGATCCAAAACTCGTGGGACGCATTGAAGTAATCCCCTGCGGCCCCGGTTGCGACCGGGGCCTCTTTCCCAGCGGTGGGCTGGGCTGATTTTCCAAAGTGGTGAGGGTGACATGCATCCGGCGATCTTGGGTCTTGTGACCATCGCAATCGGGGTAGGTGGCTGTGTTGGCTATTTCTACCTGTCAAACATGGTGCTGGATCATGTGATTTTTCCGGCGCGAGGCCCCAATGCGGGCAAGAATATCAATCGCGCCAATCAAATCCGGCCCTGGCTGTTTCTGTTTCCTGCGCTTTTCGCGCTCTGCCTGTATCTGGCCTATCCCGTTGTCGAGACACTGCGACTGTCTCTGACCGATCGCGATGCGGGTGGGGCCTTTGTTGGGCTGGCCAACTACACTCAGATGATGAGCGAGGCGAAGTTCTGGGAGGCGATGCGCAACAATATGCTGTGGCTGATTGTGGTGCCCGCGCTGTCAACCGCCTTTGGCCTGCTGGCCGCCCAATTGACCGACCGCATTCGCTGGGGAAACCTGGCCAAGTCTTTGATTTTCATGCCAATGGCGATTTCGTTCGTAGGTGCGGCGGTGATCTGGAAGCTGGTCTATGATGCGCGCCCCGCAGGCACCGATCAGATCGGCATCCTAAATGCGGTCTATATCTGGATGACCGGCGCCGAGCCGCAGACCTGGCTGACACTTCCGTTCTGGAATTCGTTTTTCTTGATGGCGGTTCTGGTCTGGATCCAGACCGGGTTTGCCATGGTGATCCTGTCGGCCGCGCTTCGGGGTATTCCGGAGGAAACCGTTGAGGCCGCCATTGTTGATGGCGCGGGGCCGATGCAGATTTTCTTCAAGATCAAGGTGCCGCAGATCAAATCCACCATCATGGTGGTCTGGACCACCATCACACTTGTTGTGCTCAAGGTCTTTGACATCGTGTTTGCCATGACCAACGGGCAGTGGGAAACGCAGGTTCTCGCCAACTACATGTATGACAAGCTGTTCCGCTCGAATGACTGGGGCGTGGGGTCGGCTTCGGCCATGGTGATCATGCTGTTGGTTCTGCCGATCCTGATCTGGAACGTGCGGAACGCCCGCCAAGAAATGCGCTGAGGGACTCACCATGGACAATATCGCAGGACATAAATCCAGCCTGTCATGGGTGGTGAATATCTCGGTTGTGCTCTTGGTGGCGCTTTGGATGTTGCCTACTGTGGGTTTGCTGGTGTCGTCGTTCCGCACGGCGGATCAGATCTCAACCAGCGGCTGGTGGCGCGCACTTGCGCCGTCTGAGCAAAACATCAAAATCCGCGCCAAGGGGCCCGACACGCAGGTACAGCAGGGTGACCTGTTTGTTATCGAGGGGCAGCTGTTTAACGAGACTGACGCCGAGATTAGCGTCTGGGGCATTTCTTCGCGCGCGATTGATGACTTTGCCGCCGGAGAGACCGCCGAGCTGAAAAACGGTGCGCGTCTGACAGTGCAGGCTGACGGGGCCTATCGCATCGAGCACAGCGAAGAGATTACCGGCAAACGGGGGCAGCGCATTTTCGTTACTGCCACCACGCCACCCGAGTTCACCTTCGACAACTATGATCTTCTGCTGTTTCAGGGCGATAATACGGATTCGATGGGACGGGCCTTTATCAGCACGTTGACCGTGACCATTCCCGCAACCATCATTCCCATCGTTGTCGCAGCCTTTGCGGCCTATGCGCTGGCCTGGATGGATTTTCCGGGGCGGGCGCTCTTGATTGCCTTCATTGTCGGGCTCTTGGTGGTGCCCTTGCAACTGGCGTTGATCCCCTTGCTCAAATTGCATCTGAGCATTGGCATCGGCAAAGGGTATCTTGGCGCTTGGCTGGCGCATACAGGGTTTGGATTGCCTTTGGCGATCTATCTACTGCGCAACTATATGGTGGGCCTGCCGCGGGACATTATTGAAAATGCCCGTGTGGATGGCGCAACCGAGTTTCAGATCTTCGTCAAGATCATATTGCCGCTCAGCTTTCCGGCATTGGCCTCTTTCGCGATCTTTCAGTTCCTGTGGACCTGGAATGACCTTCTGGTTGCGAAGGTGTTTCTGATCGACTCAACCGGTCAGACAACCGTGATGACCAACCGCATTGTCGAGCTTTTGGGTACACGCGGGGGCAATTGGGAAATCCTTGCAACCGCGGCCTTTGTGTCGATCGCGGTGCCCTTGGCAGTGTTCTTTGCCATGCAGAAATATCTCGTTCGCGGCCTTCTGGCCGGATCTGTGAAATAAAACAAAGTCTTGCCTTGGCCTCTTGCCGAGGCCTGCGCGACTAGGACAAGAAAGAATGACAAAAATGGACCCTCAGCTGATCAAAGCGGCAGACAAGGATTGGTGGCGCGGTGCGGTGATCTATCAGGTCTATCCGCGCAGCTATCAGGACAGCAATGGCGACGGGATCGGAGATCTTCCTGGCATCACAAGCCGCCTGCCGCACATCGCCTCTCTCGGCGTGGATGCCATCTGGATCTCACCGTTCTTCACCTCGCCGATGAAGGACTTTGGGTATGATGTCAGCGACTATCGCGATGTCGATCCAATGTTTGGCACCTTGGGTGATTTCGATGCACTGGTTGCCCGCGCGCATGAGCTGGGCCTGAAGGTCATGATTGATCTCGTGCTGTCCCACAGCTCGGATCAGCACAAATGGTTCAAGGAAAGCCGCACCAGCCGCGGCAATCCAAAGGCGGATTGGTATGTCTGGTCCGACCCGAAAGAGGATGGCACGCCGCCCAACAACTGGCTGTCGATCTTTGGTGGCTCAGCCTGGCAGTGGGACAGCCGGCGCGAACAATATTATCTGCACAACTTCCTGACCTCTCAGCCCGATCTGAACTTTCACAACGCAGATGTGCAGGATGCGCTTTTGGATGTTGTGCGCTTCTGGCTCGATCGCGGCGTGGATGGGTTCCGTCTGGATACCATCAACTTTTATGTCCACGACAAAGAGCTGCGCAGCAATCCCGCTCTGCCCAAAGATCAACGGGATGACACGATTGCGCCAAGTGTGAACCCCTATAACCATCAGCTGCATCTCTATTCCAAGAACCAGCCCGAGAACCTTGCGTTCCTGCGCCGCTTCCGCGCGGTTTTGGATGAGTATCCGGCGGCCACGGCGGTGGGCGAAGTGGGTGATGCTCAGTTTGGTTTGGACATCATGGGGCAGTACACCTCGGGCGGTGACAAGGTCCACATGTGCTATAGCTTTGAGTTCTTGTCCAAAACCCAACCATCTGCGGGCCGTGTTGCGGAGGTTCTGAAGCTTGTGGATGAAAAGGCTGCGGAAGGCTGGGCCTGTTGGGCCTTCTCCAACCACGATGTGGTGCGCCATGCCACCCGTTGGGATCTCAACGACGCGGCGCAGCGGGCTATGTCAATGTTGATCCTGACCCTGCGCGGTTCGGTTTGTCTGTATCAGGGCGAGGAGCTGGGTCTGCAAGAGGCCGACGTGGCGTTCGAAGATTTGCAGGATCCCTATGGCATCGAATTCTGGCCCGAGTTCAAAGGCCGCGATGGGTGCCGAACCCCGATGGCCTGGGAAAAATCAAACCAGAACGGTGGTTTTTCGGAGGGGCGGTCCTGGTTGCCAGTTGCATCGGATCATGTGGCCCGTTCTGTTGCCGTTCAGGAACAGGACCCCGAGGCGATCTTGCACCATTACCGGCGCGCAATTGCCTTCCGTTCCAGCCAACCAGCCTTGGTCAAAGGCCTGCATTCGGATCTGGACGTGACGGGGGAGGTGTTCAGCTTTCAACGGTCCCATGACGGAGAGACGCTGTTTTGCGCTTTCAACCTAAGTGACGGGCCCGGCGACATTGATATGCCCACGGGCCATTGGGAGACAGTGGGTGAAACCGTCGGGTCGGTATCTGCTGAGGCAGGAAAGCTGCGATTGGGTCCATGGCAGTTTGCCATTGCCAAAAAGATTTAAGCGGGGAGAGAGATGACACAACTCAAGCTGAGCGACGTCGGCAAGACCTACGGTGGGTCGGTCGAGGTTCTGAAAGACATCAACCTCGATATTGATACCGGTGAGTTGATTGTATTTGTCGGGCCTTCGGGGTGTGGCAAATCCACGTTGCTGCGGATGATTGCCGGGCTCGAGCAGATCTCGTCGGGGCAGCTGGAAATCGACGGAAAGCTGGTCAATGATGTCCCGCCCGCCCAACGCGGCATTGCGATGGTGTTTCAATCCTATGCGCTCTATCCGCATATGACTGTGCGGGAAAACATGGCCTTCGCGCTCAAGCTTGCAAACAAAGGCAAGGCTGAGATCGACGCCGCCATAACACGCGCCGCAAAGATGCTTCAGCTTGAGCCCTATCTTGATCGCCTGCCCAAGGCGCTGTCCGGGGGACAGCGTCAGAGGGTGGCGATTGGGCGCTCGATTGTGCGTGACCCAAAGGTATTTTTGTTTGATGAACCTCTGTCCAATCTGGATGCGGCGCTGCGTGTGGCGACGCGGATCGAGATTGCGCAGCTGAAAGTACAGATGCCCGACCGCACCATGATCTATGTGACCCATGATCAGGTTGAGGCGATGACCCTTGCCAGCCGGATTGTCGTACTGGCGAACAAGGGGATTGCTCAGGTGGGTACTCCGCTTGAACTATATGAACGCCCTAATAGCGAGTTTGTGGCGCAGTTCATTGGCTCTCCTGCTATGAACCTGATGCCGGGCGAGGTGATTGAGACGGGTGCGCAGACCCGCGTGCGGCTGGAGGGGGGCGGTGAGGCGCTCTCGGACTATCCGACCACTGACAGTGATATGGGGCTCAAGGTGAACATTGGGGTACGCCCCGAGGATTTCATCGAAACCGATGAGGCGATGCTGTTTGAAGGGCAGGTGGATATCACCGAAAAACTGGGCGAAGTCACCTTGCTGTATTTCAATCGGTCCGGGGATGACCCGGTGATTGCCAAGCTTCCCGGTGTGCATCGCGGTATGCGGGGGCAGGCGGTGCGCCTAACCGCCGCGCCTGACAAGGTGCATCTCTTCGCCAATGGGCAGTCGCTGCTGTACCGCTAGGGGCGTGATGTCGCTTGGAACAGCTCCTGACAATAGGCAATCAACGGAGTCACCAGTGCGCTGGTATCCTCACCGGTGCGGGTGGCAATGACGATGCGGGTTGGGCCAAAGTTCTCTTTCAAGGCTATGGGCACCACCGATTGTCCGTCGTAGGTCAGGTCGGACGCTGGCCGCATTGAGAGGATCGACACCCCCAACCCGCGTGCCACATAGCACCGCACGGTTTCAATTGAGGCCGAGCGATAAGCAATACGCGGGGTGATACCATGATGGGCGAACTGCGCGAGATAAAACTCACGGCTTTGTGGCGCATCAAACAGCACGAAATCCTCGCCATCAATCTCGGTGAGCGACACTTCGGTCTGCTGTGCCAGCCGGTGCCCCTTGGGGACAATCAGATAGGGCCGTTCCTCGGACAGCGGATGCAGATCAAAGGCGCCTGTGTCCAAGCCCAGATCATAGAGGACGGCGAGATCCAGCTCGTTTTTACCAAGCGCGGTGGTGAGCTCTTCTTGCAGCATCTCATAGGTGTCGAGAACAACTCCGGGCATCTGGGCGCGATAGCCACTTAGAACCTGTGCCAGAAAGAATGGCGCGAGAGACTGAAAACATCCCAGACGCACGGTGCCCTGTCGATGCTGGGCTATGTCAGTGACCGCGCGGTCCATGTGCTCGGCATAGGTGAGCAGCTGATCCGCGTAACGCAGAAACGCACTGCCCTGCGGGGTAAGTTCCATCCCCCGCGCATGAAGGCGCCGAAACAGGATCAGGCCGGTCATGTCTTCCAGTTTGGTAATGGCCTGTGCAATAGCGGGTTGCGATACGCCCGCAGTTTCAGCCGCAGCGGCAATCCCACCCTTGCGTGCGACCGCCTGAAAATAGGCGCATTGTTTCAGCGTTATTCGGGACATGATTTTGAGCCAAAGTTTTTCTTTCCTAAAAGGAAAAATAATACAATTTTGGTGATGATTGAAACCCCGATAAGCATGTGAGCAACCCATTCAAGACAACGGAGTGCCACATGACCCTGACCGAGATTGTTGATCTTAAATCTTTCCCCATTGCCGACCCAGAGTTCCGCGCCGCCTGCAAACGTCAGTTTGATGAGAGCGGTGTCTTTGTGATGCCGGGTTTTGTTGTGCCTTCGGCCATCAGCTCAATTCGGGATGAAGGTGAGGCCAACCGCGACAAGGTCTACGGCAATGCTGAGCAACACACCGTGTATCTCAGCAAGCCAGATGCGGAGTACCCAGAGGATCACGCGCGCAATCGGATGGTGACCTCGTCCAAGGGCTGTATCACCGATGATCTGATGCCGCAGGGGTCGGCGCTGCGTGCGCTCTATGACGATCCGGAGTTCCGAAGCTTTCTCTGTGAGGTACTGGGCGAGAAGGAGCTGCATGAATATGCCGACCCGCTGTCCTCGATCAATCTGCACTTCCATGAGACCGGACAGGAGCTTGGCTGGCACTTTGACAACTCATCCTTTTCCATCACGCTGATGGTGCAAGCCCCCGAGGCCGGGGGGCAGTTCGAATATGTCACCGGGGTGCGGGATGCCGATAATGGCGAAATGGGATTTGACGATGTGGCCGACATTCTGGATGGCAAAAAGCCGGTAGAGGTGATGGAGGCCGAGGCAGGGACGCTGGTGTTCTTCCGTGGACGCAACTCGATCCACCGGGTTGCCCCCAATGCAGGGGAGCGGACTAGGATGCTTGCGGTGCTAGCCTACAATGCCGAACCCGGGTTCTCGCTGTCTGAGGCGGCCCGTATGACCTTTTACGGTCGTCTGAACTGATCACATCATCCGATACAAAACGCAGCCCCGAAGCGAGGGCTGCGTTTTCTGATTTGCTTATTCGGTTACGGTAATGGGGATGCGTGCAATCACGGCCCGCTCTTCGGCAAGCTGATAGCGGATCTCATACGCGCCCGGTGTCTCTGGAAGATGAAGCTCAACCGAGGAGCCGTCGCGCAGGCTTTCATTGTTTTGCCCCCAGACATCGCCCCCGACCTCGTGGATCGAGATAAAGTCCCCCCGATTGCCCGGGCCTGTCCAGTCGACGGTGACGTGGCTGTCGGTTTTGCCTGAGGCGGGCGCGGTCAATGTCACCTCTACAGGGGTCACCGAAATCGGTGTCCGGGCCACCACTGCGCGTTCTTCGGCCAATTGATAACGGATCTCATAGTCACCGGGGATAGAGGGCATACGCAGCGTGAGAGGCGAGCCATCTCGTGCGCCGGTATGGTTGATGGGCCAGACATCCCCACCTGCGTCATGCACAGAAATGAAGTCGCCTTCGTTGTTGGGGCCGATCCAGGTGATCTTGATGCTTTCACCGATACCGGCGCTGGGTGCATGGGTCAGGTTCACTTGTGTTTCCGTGATGGTGATTGGCACACGATGGACAACCTCACGCTCCTCGGCCAGTTGATAGCGGATCTCATAGTCACCGGGGGTAGAGGGCATACGCAGTTCAAGCGGGGAGCCTTCTTTGGTGCCGGTATAGTTAATAGGCCAGACATCCCCCTCCGTATCGTGAACCGAAATGAAATCGCCCCTGTTGTCGGGACCAGTCCAGGTGACCGAGATCGTTTGCCCTATCTCCGCGCGCTCAGGAACTGTGATAGCTAATTGCGCTTCGGTAATGGTGATCGGCTGGCGATAGATCACTTCTCGCTCTTCCGCCAGTTGATAGCGGATCTCATAGTCACCGGGGATAGACGGCATACGCAGGTCGAGAGGTGTGCCCTCATTGGTGGCAGTGTAGTTGATGGGCCAGACATCGCCGTTGACCTCATGCACTGAGATGAAATCGCCCCGATGATCCGGGCCGGTCCACTGGATCTGGATTGTAGCCCCGATCTCAGCGGAATCAGGCGCCTCCATGGTCACCAAAGCGTCGGTGATCTCTATAGGTGTGCGGGCTATCACGGTCCGGTCCCGCGCGATCTGATAGCGCAGCTCGTATTGGCCCGGTTGCCCCGGCATCCTCAGCGCCAGGGGATTGCCGTTGGAGATGGCGCTATAGTTGATAGGCCAGACATCTCCGTTCACCTCATGTACAGACACAAAGTCTCCGTCACCTGCAGGTCCGTCCCACGACACTTCAATCGTACTGCCGATCACGGCGGTTTCGGGGCCGGTGACTGTGGCGCTGGGCAGCGCGAAGGGGAAGGTTACTGTTACGTCTAAGGTACTACCTGCCACGGTAAACTGTGTCTCGCGCTCCTCCTCATCGGTTAGGCGGAGCGCGCTGGCCGTATAGGCGCCATCAAACAGAGACAGGTCAGGCATTGCACCATCCAGCCGGGTCTGTGCGCCTGTGTCATCGGTGAGCGTCCATAAAATATCGGAGGATAGAACCGGCCCGTTGTCGCCGTCCAACGCACGGAATGTGATGGAGACGGCGACAGGTTCGGGCTCTTCCGCGATGGCGATCAAGGCCTGAGACAGCGTATTGGCATCATCGGCCTGCACATAGGTGCCGCCTGTAGCCTCAGCCAGACACTGAAGCTGGGTACGGGCGACCTCATCTCCTGAAACATCAAACCCGACCACATGGGTGGTGAAATCCACGCCGGCCTCTTCCAAGGCACGCCCCACCGCACAGGGATCCGCGTCACAGGTCTCGCGCCCATCCGAGACAAGGATCACAGTTGCCTTCTCTTCGGTGTAACGCAGGCTCTCTGCCGCCTGACGCACGGCGTCTGACAGGGGCGTTTTGCCTTTGGGTTTGATCCCCGCGACCGCCGAGGCAATGGTTGCGCGTGTGCCGGGAGCGGGCGCGACGATGGTTTCGATATCGCGGCAGTTGCCTTTTTCGCGATGCCCATAGACCGTCAACCCCAGATTGATGTCATCGGGCAGCGTGCCAAGCAGGTCTCCGACTACGCTTTGCGCAATGGTGATTTTGGCTTTGCCGTCGATCTGGCCCCACATTGAGCCTGAGCCATCAAGAACGAGGATGGTAGAGGGGGCCTCTTGCGCCACAAGCGCGCTGGGCAGCGCGGTGGCACAGAGGGTCAGCACGCGGAAAAGTCGCATCATATACTCCGGTCAATCGAAATTCACTGACCCAAGCCTCTTCGGATGCTGCGTTCAAAGCAAGGCGGGAATCCCGCACCTATCGCGTAACAGCGCCACCTGCACGCTGCGAATGGCCCAGACCACCGATGTTATGAACTTCGGTGTGCCCCATCTGTTTCAGCCTGCCTTTCACCATCGCGGACCGAGCGCCCGAGACGCAATAGAGCGCAATAGGTTTTCCCAATTTGAGCGATGGGTGGCACGTTGCGTTATTGGGATTTGCTTGGGTCGCCAGTTGCGAGGCGGGGATGGTGAGCGCGCCCTGCGCATATCCGGTCTGCGCAATTTCACCGGGTTCGCGGATATCGATCACAACCAGATCACCTGCAGCCGATTTCGAAATGGCTTCTGCGGCGGACATCCCACCGCGCAGCTTGGAGAGAAGGGACAACATGGCATGGCTCCTTGTGTTTGAGCTCAACATTTAAATTCCAAAACTGGAATGTAAAGGCGGAATGCTTTTGTTCTTTTAATGTTCTCACTTTTCGATTGGCGATTTCATTCCAATCCACTATCTCTAGCGCACCACGTATTGGGGGGCACGATGCCTGAGCTGAAGCAAATCGAAGTGCGCGGAGCGCGCGAGCACAATCTCAAATCGATCGATGTGGATATTCCACGCGATCAGCTGGTGGTGATCACCGGTCTGTCGGGCTCGGGGAAATCCAGCCTTGCCTTTGATACGGTCTATGCCGAAGGCCAGCGCCGCTATGTTGAAAGCCTGTCGGCCTATGCGCGCCAGTTCCTTGATATGATGGAAAAACCTGATGTTGATCACATCTCGGGTCTGTCGCCTGCCATTTCGATTGAGCAGAAAACCACGTCGAAGAACCCTCGATCCACCGTGGGCACTGTGACCGAGATTTACGACTATCTGCGTCTGCTCTTTGCCCGTGTTGGCACGCCCTATAGCCCTGCCACAGGTCTGCCGATTGAGGCGCAGCAGGTGCAGGATATGGTTGACCGAGTCATGGGGATGGACGAGGGCACACGAGGCTATCTTCTGGCCCCAATCGTGCGCGACCGCAAAGGTGAGTACAAAAAAGAGTTTCTGGAACTGCGCAAGCAAGGGTTCCAGCGGGTGAAAGTGGACGGCGAGTTTTATGAACTCGATACACCGCCGACGCTGGACAAAAAATACCGCCACGATATCGATGTTGTGGTGGATCGAATTGTCGTGCGCGAGGGCATGGAAACCCGTCTGGCCGACAGTTTCCGCACGGCTCTGGATTTGGCGGAAGGCATCGCCATCCTAGAAACCGCGCCACGTGAGGGCGATCCTGAGCGGATTACCTTTAGCGAGAACTTTGCCTGCCCGGAATCGGGGTTCACCATTCCCGAGATTGAACCGCGCTTGTTTTCTTTCAACGCGCCGTTCGGCGCCTGCCCGGATTGTGATGGTCTGGGGGCCGAGCTTTTCTTTGACAAACGTCTGGTGGTGCCGGATGTGACGCTGAAGATCGCAGACGGTGCCTTGGCGCCCTGGCGAAAGGGTAAATCGCCATACTTCCTGCAAACCATTGATGCGATTGCCAAACACTATGAGTTTGACAAAAACGCACGTTGGAAAGATGTGCCTGAAAAGGTGCAGAATGTGTTTCTGTACGGCTCAGGCGAAGAAGAGATCCTGTTCCGTTATGACGAAGCGGGCCGGGTGTATCAGGTTGAGCGGGCTTTTGAGGGCGTGATCCCCAATATGGAACGCCGCTATCGTGAGACCGATTCCAACTGGATTCGAGAAGAGTTTGAGCGCTATCAGAACAACCGCCCCTGTGGGGCCTGCGGAGGCTATCGTCTGCGGCCCGAGGCTTTGGCGGTGAAGATCGGTGGGTTGCACGCCGGGCAGGTGGTCGAGATGTCGATCAAAGAAGCCTTTGCCTGGATCGACACCGTCCCTGACGCACTGACCGCTCAGAAAAACGAAATCGCGCGGGCCATCCTGAAAGAGATCCGCGAACGGCTTGGGTTCTTGAACAATGTGGGCCTTGAATATCTGTCGCTCTCCCGTGCGTCGGGGACGCTGTCAGGCGGCGAAAGCCAGCGGATCCGCTTGGCGAGCCAGATTGGCTCAGGCCTGACCGGTGTTCTATATGTTCTGGATGAACCGTCGATTGGTCTGCACCAGCGTGATAACACCCGTCTGTTGGATACGCTGAAAAACCTGAGAGATCAGGGCAATACGGTTCTGGTGGTGGAGCACGACGAAGAAGCCATCCGCGAGGCCGATTACGTCTTTGATATCGGTCCGGGGGCCGGGGTGCATGGCGGACAGGTGGTGTCATGTGGCACACCTGAACACGTGTCGACGGATCCAGCCAGTCTGACCGGGCAGTATCTTTCGGGCAAACGCGAGATTGCCGTGCCCGCGAAACGCCGCAAGGGGAATGGTAAGAAAATCAAGGTTGTCAAAGCCACCGGCAACAACCTGAAAAATGTCACGGCCGAATTCCCGCTTGGAAAATTTGTCTGTGTCACCGGGGTGTCGGGGGGCGGCAAATCCACCCTGACCATTGAAACCCTGTTCAAAACGGCCTCGATGGCGCTGAATGGTGCCCGTCAGACGCCCGCACCCTGTGAAACCATCAAAGGGCTGGAACACCTTGATAAGGTGATCGATATCGACCAGCGCGCGATCGGCCGCACGCCGCGATCAAACCCGGCGACCTACACGGGCGCGTTCACGCCAATCCGTGACTGGTTCGCTGGGCTCCCCGAGGCCAAGGCCCGTGGCTATAAACCAGGGCGCTTCAGCTTCAACGTGAAGGGGGGCCGGTGTGAGGCCTGTCAGGGCGACGGTGTCATCAAGATCGAGATGCACTTCCTGCCCGATGTCTATGTTACTTGCGAGACGTGTCATGGGGCACGATACAATCGCGAAACTCTTGAGATTAAGTTTAAGGGCAAAAGCATCGCGGATGTTTTGGACATGACGGTTGAAGACGCACTGGAGTTTTTCCAGGCTGTGCCGTCGATCCGGGATAAAATGGCGGCGCTTATGCGGGTCGGTCTTGGCTATATCAAGGTGGGACAACAGGCGACGACGCTGTCAGGGGGCGAAGCCCAGCGGGTGAAGCTGTCGAAAGAACTGGCCAAACGCTCGACCGGGCGTACCCTGTATATTCTGGATGAACCCACCACGGGTCTGCACTTTGAAGATGTGCGTAAGTTGTTGGAAGTGTTGCATGAACTGGTTGAGCAGGGGAACACAGTTGTGGTGATCGAACACAATCTGGACGTGGTGAAGACCGCCGATTGGATCATCGATATTGGCCCCGAAGGTGGCGATGGTGGGGGGGAGATCGTAGCTGCAGGCACGCCTGAGAAAGTGGTTCAAGAGGCGCGCAGCTATACCGGCCAATACCTCAAACCGATGCTCGAGGCGAAGAAGGTCGCGGCGGAATGAGCCATCCCATTCTGGCGGCTTTGGCAGTGGTGGTGCATGAGGAACATGTTCTTCTCGTGCGCCGCCGCAATCCGCCAGACGCGGGGATGTGGGGCTATCCCGGAGGAAAGGTTGACTATGGTGAAGCGGTGTTGTCCGCCGCCGAGCGTGAACTGCTAGAAGAGACTGGGGTAACAGCGCAGGCCAGCGCCGTTCTCGATGGATTGGACGTCATTGGGCGGGACGATAACGGGCAGATTGGGCATCATTATTTCCTGGCCGCAGTGCTTTGCGCATATAAATCGGGTGATCCTGTTGCAAATGATGATGCGGATGACGCGCGCTGGGTTCCCATTGCGGAGGTTCTGGGCGGCGCACTGCCTATGAGCAAAGATGTTGATCGGGTGCTGCGTCTCGCACTTGCCGTGGCAAAAGAATAGGCCGGGTTTCCCCGGCCTTTGTCTATTTTTTGAGCGGGCAAGTGTTCAAGCCGACAAGCTGATACAATGGGCAGCTGCCTAAGAGACCTGTTGCCAGAGGCACAACACCAATCCACATCCAAACACCATATCCCAAGACGGCGCCCAGGATGAGCAATGCGCCAATGACGATGCGGACGATTTTGTCGAACCCGCCGATATTCTTTGCCAACATGTTCTGTCCTTCCGACTGAGCAATTGACCTTGATGTCGCATCTCTGTTTTGGAATGTGATTGATGTATGTCAATCTTGGAATATTTATTGTACCTGCGCAGTCCGGGGCAGTGGCACAGCGTCTTTTAGATACAGAATGCGTGCATACAACGCGAGAATGCCAATGCTGCCCGAGCAAAGCGTCAACACGGCCCAGGGCCAGATTTTCATACCCAGTGACCGCGCCGAAGGCGCCAAAGCCGCAATGGAAATGCCGAAGGCCAGAACAAGATCCACCCAAATCTGATTGTCCCACAGGGTCTGTGTGCTGTCGAACCAGAAGCCAAATAGTCCTTCTTGGATGACGGTCCAAAGCGTGCCCGCAAGAAAAACAGCGGCAAGGCATGCAGGAAACATCCAGCTCACCTTCACGCGCTCCATACTCAGAAGGCTAAGAAAAACGACAAGTCCCACAGTGGAAATCGCCGGGGCAAGGGATAGCATGGTCATAAGACCCTCCGTTCTTTACATGATGTAAAACTGCCTTAGGTGGGATCATCAAAACAATTACCTTTGAGGTAAGTGCCTAGGCGTCTGAGCCTGTGCTAATTTTCCAGTGAGGAGGAACCATGGGCAGTTTCGGAACCGTTCTGAAATCCTGGCGTCAAACCCGTCGGTTGAGCCAGCTTGATCTGGCACTGCAAACGGGGGTGTCTGCGCGCCATGTTTCTTTTCTTGAAACAGGCCGATCGCAGCCAAGCCGGGGTATGGTGCTGCGTTTGAGTGATGAGTTGAACCTGCCGTTTTCCGCGCGCAATCAGATGCTTATGTCGGCTGGATTGAGCCCGTCTTATGGTGATCGCGACCTGGATGACGACGAGATGCGCCCCGTGCAACAAGCGCTGAGGTGGACCTTGGACCGCCACGCGCCGTATCCCGGGATCGCTCTGGGCCGGCACTGGCAATTGACCCATTTAAACACCCCAGCCGAACGATTGTTGGGCGTTCTCGGCGTTGGTGTCGGGGACAATATGATCGAGGCCTTGGTCAGCAACCCACTGGCGCGGGCGGCTTTGGTGAACTTCGACGAAGTTGTGCTTCACCTGATCTCTCGATTGCATGTCGAGATCGCGTATTTCGGCCAGGATGCCGAGCTGGAGAGATTGGTCTCTCTCTTGGAAGGAACAGGTGTGCCTGAAACAAAAGGGCAGGGCATTCGCCCTGCCTTGCTTCCGGCAATCTATCGCTTTGGAGATCTGGAATTGTCTTTGTTTTCAACAATAAGCCAATTCGGGTCTGCGGAAGATATTGCCCTATCCGAGTTGCGGATAGAGCTGATGTTTCCTGCGGACGAAACCACTCGGCAAGCTTTGCTAGCGCTGGATCAGTCCTGATCGCGACCGCGGGCTTCGAACCGGGGCAGCATGGCACTGAAATCGCGGCCTTGACCACCCTCGTTCTCTACAAACTGACGGTACAACTCCATCGCTTTTTGTCCCATGGGCGTATCCGCGTCTGCACCTTCTGCGGCCTGCTGGGACAAGCGCAGATCTTTCAGCATAAGTTCAGAGGCAAAGCCGGGGGTGTAATCGTTGTCTGAGGGCGACTGGGGGCCAACGCCTGGGGCAGGGCAGTAGGCATTCATCGACCAGCTGTAGCCAGACGACGTGCTGACCACGTCGAACATGGCCTCACGTGAGAGGCCGAGTTTGTCTGCCAAAGCAAAGGCTTCGCATGTGGCAACCATGGTCACGCCTAAGATCATGTTGTTGCAGATCTTGGCGGCCTGACCCGCACCGGCCGCGCCGCAATGCACGGATTTCTGGCCCATAATGTCAAAGAGCGGTTTGGCTTTGGCATAGGCCTCATCTGATCCGCCAATCATAAAGGTCAGCGTCCCACCAGCCGCGCCGCCGATGCCACCCGAAACCGGAGCGTCCAGCGCGCCAAGCCCCGCCGCAGCCGCCAATTCAGCCACCGCACGGGCGCTGTCGACGTCAACGGTGGAGCAATCAAGAAGAACCGCGCCGGGTTTCATCGCCGGGATTACTTCGTCGGCGACCGACCGCAAGATGGCGCCGTTAGGCAACATGGTGATGACCACATCTGCGCCATCGGCGGCAACAACTGCGCTTTCGGCAACGCTTGTGCCCTCGGCCTTGGTGCCAGCCACGTCAAAACCGGCCACCTCATGGCCCGCTTTGGCCAGATTGGCCGCCATTGGCGCCCCCATATTCCCCAATCCAATGAACCCGATTTTCATGGCTTTCTCCCTGAAGTCTAATTTGTCTTTACCCAGCGGCATCAACATGCGTGAAACGTCCACTGCCGGGACCGCGCCGGTGGTGTGCCGCCACTTCGGTGATTTGTCTTTGTCAATAATCAGCGCGCGAATGCCCTCGAGGAAATCGCCGTGCTCCATGATGCGGTGGCTGACGCGAAATTCAAGCTCAAGCGCTTTGCGTAGAGTGATCTCTCCGACGCGTTGCCGATGCAGGGCTTCGATGGTGGTTGCGGTGGAAAGGGGCGCGTTGGCCTGTATCGCTTTGAGCGCTTTCTGAGCCAAAGGGCTGTCACTGCCATTGAGAGTGTTGAGGACATCCTGCAGCGCCTCACCCATGAAAAGCGCGTCGATTTCAGCCTGTTGCGCCTGCATCGGGCTGGCAGGCGGCTCTTGTCCAACCAGAACTGAGATGTCGCCTGTGGACTGCAATTGGGACTTTTGCGCATCCCAGGTGTCCTCTGGCGCATAGAGATCGGCAAATCCGGCATAGATTGCATCACCCGGCCCCATGCGTGCAGCAGTGGTGCCAAGGTATTCCCCTAAACGGCCCGGAGCTTTCGCCAGCAGATAGCTGCCGCCGACATCGGGAATGAAACCAATGGCGCATTCGGGCATCGAGATTTTCGAGCTGTCGCCTACAACCCGGTGACTGCCGTGGCACCCCAGCCCCACGCCGCCGCCCATGGTGAATCCTTGCAGGAAGCTGACGATGGGTTTGGGATACTCATTCAGCTTGGCGTTCATGCGATATTCATCGCGCCAGAACTGGCGACCATAGTCGAAATCACCTACGGAGCCCGTGTGGTACATCTCGGCGATATCACCGCCTGCACAAAAGGCTTTGTCACCGGCTCCGTCGATCAGGATCAAGGCGACCTCATCGTCGTCCCGCCAGGTTTCCAATGCGTCTTCAACCGCCAGACACATGTCATAGCTCAGCGCATTTAGGGCTTTGGGTCGGTTCAGGGTGATATGGCCCGCGCGGCCAGCTTTGCGGATGAGAATATCGCTCATGAAATGGGGTCCTTTGGCGTCAGAAAATCAGGCGAAATGCGACGCGCCTTAGCGCGCCAACATGTTGCGTGAAATGATCAACCGCATGATTTCATTGGTGCCTTCAAGGATCTGATGCACGCGCAGGTCACGGACAATCTTTTCGACACCGTAATCCGCCAGATAGCCATATCCGCCAAACATCTGCAGACATCCGTTGGCCACATCAAAGGCATTGTCGGTGACCATCAGCTTGGCCATGGCGCAGAACTTGGTGGCATCCGGCGCACCGGTATCCACTTTCCAGGCGGCCTGACGCAGGAAGGTCCGCGAGGCCTGAAGCTTGGTTTCATATTCGGCCAGCCGGAATTGCAGGGCCTGAAACTGGTCGATGGATTTGCCAAAGGCTTTGCGCTCGGACATGTATTGCAGGGTCAGATCAAGCGCATTTTGCGCCGCCCCCAAAGCCGAGGCTGAAATGTTCAACCGACCGCCGTCGAGACCGGCCATCGCATAGGTAAACCCCTTGCCCTCTTCACCAATCAGGTTGTCTGCCGGGACCTTCATGTCGTCAAATTGTACCTGTGCGGTTGGCGAAGACTTCCAGCCCATTTTTTCTTCGAGTGCGCCAAAGCTCAGCCCGTCTGAGCCATCTTCAACGTACAGTGCCGAGATGCCTTTAGGACCATCTTCGCCGGTGCGCGACATCACCACATAGGCATCGGAATAGCCGCCCCCCGAGATGAAGGCCTTGGTGCCATTCATCGTGTAACCTTCGTTGGTTTTCTCTGCGCGGGTGCGCAAAGCCGCCGCATCCGAACCAGAACCGGGTTCGGTCAGGCAGTAGGACAGAACGGTTTCCATGGTCATGGCTTTGGGCAACACACGAGCCTTGAACTCATCCGAACCAAAGGTGTCGATCATTTTTGCGCACATATTGTGGATCGACAAGAAGGCGGCAACAGACGGGCACGCCATGCTGAGCGCTTCGAAAACCAGGGTCGCATCGAGTCTTGAAAGGCCTGAACCTCCTGCGTCTTCAGACACATAGAGGCCACCAAACCCAAGCTCGGCAATCTGGGTCCATAGCTCTTTTGGGATGGAGCCTTCGGCCTCCCACTGTCGTGCAAAAGGGGCGATATTGTCCTGGCCAAAGGCATAGGCCATGTCAAAGATCGCGGACTGCTCCTCACTCAGTGCGAAATTCATGTTTTTCCTCCCAAGAATGAAATGAACGCTTGTTCATATTCATAAGGGAGCCTACCCAAAATACAAGAAAATAAGGCCTTCGGAGCTCGCAAATGTAGGGCGTATCCAGCCTTGAAGGCGCAGGTTTTACCCTTTTCAAACTGCGAAACCGATTGAAGGAGGTCTGTGCCAGACGCAATCTAGATCTCAGGCTGCAAGCCCAGAGATTGAATGGCATGTTCAGAGCTTCTGGTGACATGGACGGGAAACGGAAATTTCCCCTGTGCCAGTTGTTGATACATGCGCGACACACCAAACGAGATATCGTTGGGTGCAAGGAAGATGCAGGTGATCTCTTTGAACTCTTTGAAAATAAGTTCTTTCTGAGCGACAATTGTCGCGATATCTGAAAAGGTGACTTCGAATTCTTCGGCTTTGGTAAAATCAACCAACTGGTTGTAGGTGCTCAGTAACGCGGCGTTGGATCGGAAAAAATTTGTGCATTTCAAACCGTCCGGCGGAACCAGCGTACCTGAAATATGCAGGTGCGTGTATCCGAGTTCTGTGTGAATCTCACTTCTGAAAGACATTTTAAATCGCCACTGACGGGGTGCTTTGTAGCAGAAAAAGCAGCCAAAGATCCAAATGGGCGCGCGTGTCCCGCAGGCGGGATTGTGGATTGCGGCGCGCATTACGTCTGTATTGGGTATGGTCCAAGTGTGTCGGCGCGACCTATTCTGGTCAAGGATTAGTTGTCTTTGAGATGTATTATTAGGTTTTGGATAAATTTTGTGCCCAAAAAAACGGCATTTTTAAAATGAATGGCGCGCCGGATAATCCAGCGCGCCAAACATGAATGGGGTTTAGTCCATCGCTTTGAAGTTGAACTCGCCACCTTCTTTGATGCCCGAGAACCAACGCGAGGTCACGGTCTTGGTGCGGGTGTAGAAGCGGAACGCGTCCGGGCCGTACTGGTTCAGGTCACCAAACGACGATTTCTTCCAACCACCAAAGGTGTGATAGCTCAGCGGAACGGGGATCGGGAAGTTGATGCCGACCATGCCGACGTTCACGCGGTGGGCAAAGTCACGGGCTGTGTCACCATCCGCAGTGTAGATCGCTGTGCCGTTGCCGTATTCGTTGTCCATCACCAGCTTGAGCGCCTCTTCGTAGTTCTCGGTGCGCACCTGACACAGAACCGGGCCAAAGATCTCTTCTTTGTAGATCTCCATGTCCGGAGTTACGTTGTCGAACATCGACGGACCAACGAAATAGCCGTTCTCGTAACCCTGCAGTTCAAAGTTACGACCGTCGGCCACAAGGTCAGCACCCTGTTCAACACCGCTTTCGACCAGACCGTTGATGCGGTCTTTGGCGGCTTGAGTGATTACCGGACCATAGTCGACATCGTCGCCTGCGGTGTAGGGGCCAACTTTCAGCGCGTCGATGCGCGGGATCAGGCGCTCAACCAGAGCATCTGCAGCTTCTTTGCCAACGGGCACAGCCACCGAAATCGCCATACAACGTTCGCCGGCCGCACCAAAGGCAGCGCCAACCAGAGCGTCTGCCGCTTTGTCCATGTCCGCGTCGGGCATAACGATCATGTGGTTTTTCGCGCCGCCAAAACACTGTGCGCGTTTGCCGTTTGCAGTGGCACGGGCATAGATGTACTGCGCGATCGGTGTTGAACCCACAAAGCCAACGGCCTGAATGGTCTCGTTGTCGAGCAACGCGTCAACAGCTTCTTTGTCGCCGTTCACAACCTGCAGAACACCCTCGGGCAGGCCTGCTTCGGTGATCAGCTCAGCCAGACGCAGTGCAGTCGACGGCACTCGCTCGGAGGGCTTGAGGATCATGGCGTTGCCTGCGGCCAGAGCCGGGCCCATTTTCCACAGCGGGATCATCGCCGGGAAGTTGAACGGGGTGATGCCCGCAACCACACCCAGAGGCTGGCGCAGCGACTGCAGGTCGATGCCGGGGCCGCCTGCGTCGGTGAATTCACCTTTCAGCATGTGCGGTGCGCCCATGCAGACTTCGATCACTTCCAGACCACGCTGAACGTCGCCTTTGGCATCGGGGATGGTTTTGCCGTGCTCACGGGCAACCAGCTCGGCCAGCTCTTCCATGTGTTCGTTGATCAGCTGACCAAACTTCATCATGACGCGGGCGCGGCGCTGTGGGTTGGTGGCGCCCCAGCCTTTTTGTGCTTCGGCAGCACGGGCAACAGCGGCGTTTACTTCGTCAACGGTTGCCAGCGGAACCTTGGCCTGAACTTCGCCGGTGGCGGGGTTCATAACATCCGCAAAGCGGCCCGAGGTGCCGGCGGTCATTTTGCCGTCTACGTAATGGGAAAGCTCTTCCATTGGATCCTCCTTAGATTTGCGCACAGGCTACTCTTGCAAAATTGCCGGTGGAAGGGGTAATTTGTCAAAAGCGCTTTGCGTTTTTGCAAAATGGGGGGATCCATGAAAGATTGGGATGATTTGCGAGTGTTTCTGGCGGTCGCTCGCGGGGACAGTTTGTCCTCTGCGGGGCGCGCTTTGCGCATGGATCCGGCCACTGTGGGTCGGCGTGTGGCACGATTGGAGCAATCCATGGGGGCACCCTTGTTTGGCAAATCGCCGCAGGGCTATGCGCTGACCGAGGCGGGGGCGCGGCTTGTGCCGCATGCCGAAGCTGCGGAACAGGCGTTTTCCATGGCCAATGAGGCCGTACGCGGGCGCAGCGAAGGCCTGTCCGGGCAGATCCGGATTGGGGCACCAGATGGCAGTGCCAACTTTCTTCTGCCGCAGGTCTGCGCGCGTATCTCGGATGCCAATCCGGATCTGGATCTTCAGATTGTCGCCCTGCCCAGAGTGTTGAACCTGTCTCGACGTGAGGTGGATATGGCGATAACTGTATCCCCCCCCACCGCGGGTCGAATTCTTGTGCAGAAAGTATCGGACTATCACCTACACCTTGCCGCAAGTGACCAATATCTTTCAGAAAACCCTCCAATTCGCCAGCTTTCTGACCTAAAGGGACATCGCGTGATCGGGTATATCCCTGATATGATCTTCGATAAGGAACTCGATTATCTTGCGGATCTGGGGCTAGAGCGTGTGCCGCTGGCGTCCAATTCTGTTTCGGTTCAATTCCATTGGGTGCGTACGGGCGCGGGGCTGGGTGTTGTGCATGATTTTGCGATGACAGCGGCCTCAGGGTTGCGGCAGATCCTGAAAGATGAGGTAAGCTTGACCCGAAGCTTCTATCTTGTTCGACATGCGGACGACCGCCGTCTTGAGCGAATGAACAGGTTTGCTGATGCGCTGATGCAGGGGATCAAAGAAGAGCTGGTGCGACTGGAAGCTCTGACTTGACAGCGCCGCAATTGCGGTAAACGCTGAGGTGTATGAAGGTTGAATTCAGGGAGGAACCCTATGCAGGTCCAGCAAATTCTCAAGAGCAAGGGTGCAGCAGGTGTGTTCACAGTCACGCCAGACACATTGGTGTCGGATGCGGCCAAAGTGCTGGCTGAGAAACGCATCGGGACAGTGGTTGTCTCCGAGGATGGCAAATCCGCAGATGGCATTTTGTCAGAGCGCGATATCGTACGCGAGCTTGCCACACGTGGCGGGGCCTGCCTGCAAGATTCGGTTGCGACCTATATGACCCGTGAACTTGTGACCTGTGGGATGGCGTCGATGGCGGATGAAGTTCTGGCCAAAATGACCGAGGGCCGGTTCCGTCACATGCCTGTTGTCGAAGACGGCGTTCTGGTTGGCCTTGTGACGTTAGGCGATGTTGTCAAAGCACGATTGTCGCAAGTTGCGATGGAGAAAGACGCCCTGGAAGGCATGATTATGGGGCGCTAAGGCGGTCCTTGGGCCAATCGGCCAAAACGGGCAGGGGCGTGACACCATTCGCCCTTGCAATCTGATGCGCAATATTGTTGCGTGCGCCTGCACCTCATAACTAAAGGTCCTGACATGCGCATTGGTCTGTATCCCGGCACATTTGATCCTATCACTCTTGGTCATATTGATATCATTCGTCGGGCGTCTTTGTTGGTAGACCGTCTGGTGATTGGGGTGGCGATCAACCGTGACAAGGGGCCTTTGTTTTCGCTCGAAGAGCGGGTTGCGATGATCGAGGCGGAATGCGCCTTGCTATCAGAGCAGACGGGCACCGAAATCGTCGTTCATCCCTTCGAGAATCTGCTGATCAATTGCGCCCGCGACGTCGGGGCTTCGCTGATTGTGCGTGGATTGCGCGCGGTGGCTGACTTTGAATATGAATACCAAATGGTCGGCATGAACCGCGTGTTGGATGACAGTGTTGAGACCGTATTTCTGATGGCCGAAGCAAAACACCAAGCAATTGCATCAAAATTGGTGAAAGAAATTGCGCGTTTGGGCGGGGACGTTTCGAATTTCGTAACCCCGGATGTGCACAAAGCCTTGCAAGAGCGGTTCCACGGATAACTCCAATCGGACCGCTTCGGGGCTATTAAGACCTTTTTAACCGTGATCCCATACCCTCGACCTGTGGTTTGAGGGTATTTTGGGTGTCGGGGCTGCGTGGACTCTTGATTTAGGAGAGTACCATGGATGTGCTTAGGTCACACTCGCCCACTTGGCTGCGTCTGCGCAGTCCTGAAGAAACAATCGTAAAAGAAACGCGCCCAAGGGCGCAGGCGCCGATGACGGAACCGGCGCGGACCCCGAACCTTTGGGCTTTTCCGGGTCGACCAACCACCAAAAACCCGGCTGGCAACACCGTAGCCCTGATCGCCTACCGCGATGCCCAAAAGGTTGTTGCAACGAAATAGGGCCGCCAATGACGGCGACCCTTTGATTTTATGATTGTTTTTGACTTTAGATGAGTTTGCCCATGGCCACGGCGGTGTCGGCCATGCGGTTGGAAAAGCCCCATTCGTTGTCATACCAGGTCAGGATACGCACCATATTGCCTTCGAGAACCTTGGTCTGATCGGTTGCAAAGATCGACGAGTGGGCATCGTGATTGAAATCCATGCTCACCAGCGGTTTGTCGGTATAACCCAGCACGCCTTTCAGCGGGCCATCTGCCGCACCACGGATGGCATCGTTGATTTCGTCAACCGTAGTTTCGCGCGACGCCTCAAATGTCAGGTCAACAACCGAGACATTTGGCGTAGGGACACGGATGGCAACGCCGTCAAGTTTACCAGCCATCTCAGGCAGGACCAGTCCAACGGCTTTAGCGGCGCCGGTTGATGTCGGAATCATCGACATGGCGGCGGCGCGGGCGCGGTAGAGGTCTTTGTGCATGGTGTCCAAAGTCGGCTGATCGCCGGTGTAGGAGTGCACGGTGGTCATAAAGCCTTTGGTGATCCCGATGGTGTCGTTCAGGATCTTGGCCACGGGAGACAGACAGTTGGTGGTGCAGGAGGCGTTGGAAACAACCAGATCCTCAGAGGTGAGAGTGTCGTCATTCACACCAAAGACAATGGTCTTGTCCGCGTCTTTGCCCGGAGCGGAAATCAGAACGCGCTTCGATCCGTTTTCAAGATGCGCCTGACAGGCCTCTTTCGAGGTGAAGATCCCGGTGCATTCCAGAACCACATCCACATCGGACCATGGCAGGTCGGCGGGGTTGCGAATGGCGGTCACGCGGATCGGACCACGGCCGACATCGATGAACTCATCACCGGTTTGGACCTCTACCGGGAAACGGCCATGCACACTGTCATACTGCAGCAAATGAGCATTGGTTTCTACCGGCCCCAGGTCGTTGATCGCGATCACTTCGATGTCGGTGCGACCTGATTCAATGATGGCGCGCAGGATGTTACGGCCAATGCGGCCAAAGCCATTGATGGCGACTTTTACGGTCATGGAATTCCTCCTTCTGGCTGCATCGGCACCTGCCGATATGCCCTGAAATCTGTTACCGCTAACAATCACTCGCGTGAGAAAAAGTCAAGCCATTGCTGGCTTAGAATGTTTGCGATAACGAAGATGTTGCTTCTAACCTAAGGGACGAGGTCAGCGCCAGAATGCCATCCAGTCCAGCAACAAGAAGAATTTGCGGCTAAGAAATAAAACAGCTTCGCCATCATTGAGCATAAAATCTCCAAGGACCGCAGCAGCGATGATGGATCCGAGAATGATGGCGAGTTGGTTTGTCATTTTATATGTCCGCTCTGCTCTAAGCCGTTGATGCCAGAGCAGAGTGGGAAAGTCACGGGGGGTTAGCGCGGCTGACGCAGGGCAAGATACCAGACGGCAACAATGCCCAGCGAGGCGACCATGTTCCAGCCAGCCATCGAGAGACCAAACAGCTCCCAGGGGATTTCATCGCAACGTACCAGTGGGGCGCTCATGATCTGGTTAAGCAGGTCATCAGTCGACAACCCCCCAATTGGGCCAGAGGTGCAGGTTGTGGGCCCTTCCCACCATCCCTGTTCCACACCGGCATGAAAGCCACCAATCGCTGCGCTTGACAAAACCGCCAAGAGTGCGATGGCGATCAACACATTTAGGGGAACAAAGAAGGCCAGCACACCAAGTGCGATGGCCGTGATATGGCCATAGCGCTGCCAATAGCACATTTTGCAAGGCGGCATGTCGCCGATGTATTGAAAGCCCAATGCGCCAAGCATGAGAGCCGCCGAGCCAGCGGTGGCCAATAGAACCAAAGGTTTTTTCATAGGTATCTCACCAAAAGAAAGCCCCCGAGTAGAAGCGCAACAAAGAGGGTAAAGACAAGCCCCAGACGCTTCTCGATGAACTCACGAATTGGTGATCCAAAGGTTTTGAGCAGAAAAGCGACGATAAAGAACCGCAGCGCGCGCGCAATCACCGAGGTGGTCAGGAAGGTTGCCATAGGCATGGCTGTCCAACCGGACATGATGGTGATCACCTTATAGGGGAAGGGCGTGATCCCTGCGATCAGAACCGCCCAGAACCCAACACCGTTGAAGCGTTCATTGAACTCGGCAATCTTGTCGGCTTTGCCCATGCTCTCAAGCAAGGGTTGCCCGATGCTTTCAAAGAAAAAGGCGCCAATGCCATAGCCAAGAATACCGCCCAATACGGATGCGACGGTTGCGACCAGCGCGATCAGCCAGGCGCGATGCGGCGCTGCAAGGATCATGGGAATCATGATGACGTCAGGTGGGATGGGAAAAACCGAGCTTTCGACAAATGCGACGGCTGCAAGCACCCAAAGCGCATGCTTATGCTCGGCCTGAGCCATGGTCCAATTGTACAATCCACGCAACATCTGCCACCTCCACATTGATTTGCGACAGACCACGCAAATGAATGTTGGTCAAGGCAAAGGAAATTGAAAAATGCCCTTTACCTTGTCGTCTGAGATGGTTACACGGTGCGAACGCAAGCCCAAGTGGCGGAATGGTAGACGCAGGGGATTCAAAATCCCCCGCCTTAACGGGCGTGCCGGTTCGAGTCCGGCCTTGGGTACCATTGTGGGGTTGGCCTCGGTCAACCCCGCCAATTTCCCCCTAAAATCAATGCTCCTAGGTAACGCGGTTCCCTGAAATAGGTTGTTTTAAGGCGCCTGTGCGTGTTTGATTCCCCATGTTTTACGCACGTGGGGAAATCATGGCCTCGATTAGTAAGCACGGTAAGAAGTGGCGGGCTCAGATTGCACGTGGTGGTGTGCGCCGGTCAAAGGTCTTTTTGACCAAGCAAGAGGCGCGCGATTGGGCTGCCTTGCAGGAGGCTGGTCTACGTGATGCCAAGTCCAAAGAATGCACCTTACCGTTTTCGGATATCCTGCGTCGCTACGGGCGTGAAATCAGCCCCAGTAAGGCAGGGCATCTTTGGGAAGTCGCCAGGGTCGAAAAGCTCTGCGTCGATCCGCTCGGTTCAGTGCGCATGTGTGATCTGTCGGCGGTTGAGTTGGCGGATTGGCGGGATCGCCGCCTGAAAGACGTTGCCCCTGGGACCGTGCGCCGGGAAAGGGTTTTCTTGTCCTCAGTCCTGACGCAGGCGCGGAAAGAATGGAAACTGATAGACCTTAACCCCATGGCGGATGTTGCGGCCCCGAAGGAACCGCCGCCACGTGATCGTCTTGTGACCGATGATGAGTTGGACAAGCTGATTTTTATTGCGGGTAACGATCTGACATCAGCGCGCGCGCGAGCGGTGCATGCGTTTCGATTTGCGTTGGAAACTGGAATGCGTGCGGGTGAGATTTTGGGCCTTACGTCTGAATCGATCGATCATGAGGCCCGTGTGGCGCACCTGAGTAAGACAAAGAATGGTGATAAACGTGATGTGCCGTTGTCCTCAGAGGCGCGGCGGCTGCTGAAAGTCTTACCAGACCAGGAGAGCCTGTTTGCCTTATCCAGCCGGGATTTGGATGCCTCGTGGCGGGCTGTCCGCGACCGGGCAGGGATCGAGGGGCTGACTTTTCATGACAGCCGACATTCGGCTGTGACGCGGTTGTCGAAAAAGTTGGATGTGCTGGCGCTGGCCCGAATGATCGGGCACCGCGACATTAAACAGCTCATGGTGTATTACAACGCCCCGGCCAGTGAGATAGCCAAGCTGCTGGACTAGGTGGTCTCGACCATACGGACGCGGCGCGATGAGCCCGCCCCTTTGGCTTCCATCCGGCCAATTTGTACCCAGCGATTGATGGTGCTTCTGCTCGCGTTGTATTCATCTTGCGCTTCTTGGACTGAAAGCCATTCGGCCTTTAGGATCAGGGGGCGTACGACGTCGGTCAGTTTCGCTACCTCGGCCCGCAGGTCGGCAAGCTCATTTGCTACTTGCATAGGCACCACCATCATAGGTTCTGGATCTCTCATTTTAAGTTCTCTCTCTAAGTGGCTAGGACTGTGTCCTTTTTTCGGGGAGTATGTACTGGGCAGGTTGACCAATGTTTTGTTCATGCGGCCACCTTGAGCGCGTGGGCGCCCCATTGCTGGGCGCTGGCCATGGCGATGCCGGGAAAGGTTTTGCTGCGGATTTTCCAGCGGTCGGGTCCGGGTGGCGCGCGGTGGATGGCGGACCAGTCTTTATATTCCTGGGTGCCCTTTTGGGGCGGTGTCAGACGGTTGGTGGCCTGCAGCTCGGGCAGATCGCCCATCAGGTAAAAGCCGGTTGCTTTGAATGCCGGATCCCCAAACCACCACGGTTGCACAATCTGGGGTTTGGGCAGGTCGCGGATGCGTTCTTTGGCCCATTTGTGCATCACTTGATTTTCCACCACGCGCAGAGGCACAGGAGCGTGCAGGCAGTCTTCAAACAGCGCGCAGCCCGCTTCAAATTCGGCTTTCATGCTGTCCCAGCTACGCCCTTTGGGCAGTTTCTTGGGGTGGGTTTTGTCGGGGCCGTAAAGCCACCGCTGGCCCGCACGACACAGACGTGTGCAGGGCGGGTGCATGATGCACATCAGATCCCATGTCGGATCGATCATCACGCGGCGGATGTCGTCGCGAATATGGCGATTGGTGGGCGTATCTGCGGGTAATAGATCGCAGGAAAAGGCATTGAACCCCAAAGCTAGAAACGCCTCGCGCATAGCCCCGGATGTTTCGCAACCAATCAGAACGTTGATGTCTTCGGGCAGTTTCATTGATCAGGCCTCTTCAAAGCAGGACAATCAGGGGCTACAGCGCCGTCGGGGCAGCCACACCTCGGCCATCGCGGGCATTGGAACAATTGGTTTTCCGACTGCTGCGGGCTCTCCTCATCTCCGTGAGACGTGGAGAGAGTGGGTGTTTTGGTGAGCCGCTTCATTACGCCACCAACTGCCCCTCGACACCCTCACGCGGAGGGCGACCGATGCTTTCGCGCAGGCTGTCCAGATCGATGAAGGTGTCGGCCTGTCGGCGCAGATCGTCCGAGATCATCGGTGTCTGACTGCGGATCGTGGAGACAACGGAGACGCGGACACCCTGGCGCTGCAGGCATTCGATCAGAGGCCGGTAGTCACCATCGCCTCAGAAGAGCACGATGTGATCCACCCGAGGGGCCAGCTCGAGCGCATGCACACAGAGCTCGATGTCCATATTGCCTTTGACCTTCCGGCGGCCCTGACTGTCGGTGTATTCCTTGGCCGGTTTGGTCACTAGGTCGAAGCCGTTGTAGCTGAGCCAGTCGACCAGCGGCGGATCGGGTTGAACTCCTCATCCTCCCTGATCGCGGTGTAGTAGCCTGCGCGAACCAGCTTGCCGCGGCGGGCAAATTCAGCGCGCAGCTGTTTGTAATCGATGTCGAACCCAAGGGCCTTGGCCGTGGCGTAGAGGTTTGATCCGTCGATGAAGAGCGCGAGGCGTTCGTCTTTGTAGAACATGTGGTTATTCCTTGTTTCTAATGTTGGCAGGGGCGCTTATTGCGCCGCCTGCTGTGCTTTGCGGTGGGCTTCGATCTCTTCGATCAGATCCTTGTGGACGGCGGGAGCCACCTCGGCCATGCGATCGATCTGGGGGCCGTACATGCCGAGCACGTCCTCGATGGGCGCTTCCATCAGGTCGTTCTTGATCTGGTTGGCGAGGCCGCGGAACTGTTCATCGTCGCTGCTGTCGAGGGTGAGGGAGCTTTGCTCAACCGGTGCCTCTTTCGGGGCTGTGTCGGCCTCGGGCTCTGGTTTTTTCTTAGCGCGGGTTTTGGCAGGCTTGGGTTCTTCCACCGGCTCGTCCTGCAGCACCTCCGCGTCCTGCGGTTCCTCCTGGCTGATATCCTCATGGACCGGCGCAGCCTGTGCGGGGGAAGGCGGGGTGATGTCGCGCATCTCATCACCAAGCTCGACTTCGATTTGAGCCGGAACGCCGACCATGACCTCCGGGCAGTAGAGGCGGATCAGGAAGGTCGCGGAGCGATAGCGTAGCATCTGCTCTGGCATGGACTTGTATTTGGCGTTCTTGGTCCAGCCCTCGGCTTTGGCCATCGCCATGTCACAGGTCGCCTCAACGCGCTTGCCAGTGGCATCGAGCTCGGCAAATGCGGTGACGGAGAGGGTCTCGCCAGAACCGGTGACTTCCCAGCTGATCGGGTTCTGGAACACGCCGTGCTGGTTGGCCTTGGCGATCATGTAGGAGGAAGACCAGCCGGGTTTACCGCCGACAAAGTAGATGTTCTGTGCCACGGTCAGCGGATCTTCATTCAGACGCACGGCCATGTTCATGACCAGCGCGCCATTGGCGGCTGCCTGTTCTGGAGTGCCTTTGCGCAGGTGGTCGGGGAAGAGCACCGAGGAGGCCAGCATTTTGCCGACGCGGTACATCTGATCGAAGCTCGTCGGGTCCATCAGCATCGAGGCGGTGTTTGTGGTCTGTTTTGCGGGGAGTTGGGTCATGTCTTAACCTTGTTCTCTGGGTGTTCGGGATTTGGGCGCGTGCGAGCTAGGCTGCGCGACTGGACGGCTTTGAGTGCCATTCGGAACTGCCAGCTTGCGGCCCAGCTGGGATGCACGCGCTGTTGGGTGGTGCGGACGATGAGGTAACGGCCCGCTTGGATCTCTGCTGCGAAGTCCTCAATTGTCTCGATGGGTTCGCCTTCCAGGTATTTGAGCGGGCGTCCCATCAGGCCATCACATTGCGTTCGGTGACTTTGATGCCGGGGATCGGCTTGGCCTCGGGGTCGTAGCCTTTGGCGCGGACATCAGCGGTGGCGAGGCGGCGCAGGGTGTCGATCACGTCGGGATGGTTCTGGTAATGGAGGAAGAGGACGCGGGGGTTCTCGATCTCCACTTCCTTGATCTTGCGCATGGCCGTGGTGCGGCCTGCGCCGGTCGCGGATTTGACCTGTGTTTTGACCGGCTGCTCCGCCCGCTTGGCGGCCTCTTCTGCGGCCTTGGCCTGTTCCTCAGCCTCGATCTGGGCGGCGATATTGCCGCTGGCCTCAGCCTCTCGTTTTGTGGCCTCGGCGGCGCGGGTCTGCTCTTCGGCGATGCGGCGCTCTTCGGCCCGTTTCGCTTCTTCTTCCCGCGCCTTCTGCTCGGCATAGGCCGCCAGTTTGGGCTTGAGTTTGTCGCCCGCAGTCTTGAGCTTCTTCAACAGAGGATTGAACGCGTCCTGAACCTCTTTGCCTGCCGCGTCGTGGGGCTTTTTCGCGGTTTTTCGCGCCTCATCGACTTTCTTCCAAAGCCCGCGCAGCCCGTCGATCTGATCGGTCAGCTGTGAGGCGTGTTCTTCCGTGGCAATGGCCTCCATATCCAGCCAGACCTGCGAGGCATCCATGAAGGTCGCCGTGGTCTCGCTCAGCCCCTTGAGGATCTCGGGATCATAGACGGGGGGATTGTTATGGCCGGGGCCAGCAATGGTATGATCAAGCATCAGAAAATTCCTTGTGGCAGAGTAGGGGATTGAGAGAGGTCGATGCGCTGGCGGGCATCCAACATGCGGCTGTCGCGGAGGCGGTAATCGACCAGGTGGTTGAATTCTTCGCGGGTGATGGGCGTGAGGTAGGTCCAGTGATCTGCGGGATCGCCACCGTCCAAACCCTCAACCTCACAGCAGAACCGTTCATCCTCGGTCAGCTCACCTGTGGCCGGGTCAATCTGACGGTCGAGATAGATCCGCACGGGAACCCAAGGACCGCCTTTGATCATCCGGCGCTTGAACCATCCGCATTCTGGCAAGCCATCATGACGGGGCGGTTCCTCACCAGACACGGCGGCGCGGTGCCACGCGAGGGAAGAGGCGAAGGATGTCGGGCGGCGGATCATTTGCGCCCCCAGATCCGGCGCCAAAGCCAGACGCGGCGGGCCTTGAGCCGCAGTCGCAGCAAAACAAACCGGCCGCCGTGGGGACTGTTGAGGTCTTGGCCCAGCTGCTCCGCGCGCTTGATGTCGCCCATCTTCTTGGCGAGGCGCGGGATAGAGGGATCAACCCGGTGGCAGTGGTTATGGATGTCGAGGGAGTCCGAAGTGTGGTCGAGCATCTGAAATCCTTGAGAAAAGCGCACGACTTGAGACAGGGGTGGCCAAGCCCCAAGCCGTGCGAGTTGCCGCACAGGGAACGAAAAGTGCGGGTGGCAGTGTTAGGGGGCGGGGTAGGGCGCGGGCAATTCGGTCATGATGCGCTCTGCCAGAGTCTTCGCATTTGGATCGGTGGTGGTGCGCTGGATCTCTTCGATCACCGCGCGCTGGCGGGAGAACTCGATACCGCGCTGATAGACAACGTCACGCTCTGCGTGGAGGTCAGCAATGAGGGCGCTATAGTCAGCGCTGAGTTTGGCGGCGCTCATGCTGCGCCCTCCAGGTTCTCAGGATCTTCTGCGCAGCCGTAGCAGACATGTGCGCCAAACTTGGCGGTAAACTCGGCCACCACCTCATCGCGCAGGGCCAGCTGAGCCGGAACGCCCAGCATGTGATCGTCGCGGTGCAAACGGTCGCCACAGCAGGCGCAGGTGAATGTCAGGGGGAGGACAGGCGTCGCAGCTGCGAGCGTCTCGGCGGTGAATGTCGCGGTAACAGTGTTCATCGTTAAAACTCCTCATGTGCCGCGATCTGCAAAGGCGTCTTCGGCGGCTGATGAGGATATGAGTAATGTAGGTTAAATCCTATGTCAATGGCGAAAATAGGATAAAAACTACAATCTCACCACCTATTCGCTTCGTCAAATTGTTTGGCAGCGCTGATGGTACTTCAACTTTAACAGCGGCAGTCAGTCTTTTTTCGACATTCGTGCCAGGTGCAACTCAGCTATTCTGCGAGAGTAGGCATCTGACCCAACTTATCGAAAGCTGCCATTCTACGGGCGGACAGATGCTGCGTCTCCAACCAATGGCCGCGATGCGAATGAAGGACTGTTTCGAAGTATTGATGCTTTGCAAGTCGGCGACCGCTTCGGGCGGCAACAAGCCGTTCCGAATGATTGCAGTCAGTTCTGAAAGGCGGTGAGCTTCGCCAATGTCAGCGAAGCGCAGATTCTGAACATTTGCAAACACAGGTGAACGGCCCTCTTCCGACATCCTTCGTGATCGTTGACGCTGCGCTGCGGCCGCCCAGACGTTCATTAGGGCGGGTACAATCTATAAATCAAATTAAAAGCCTCCGACGTTACGAATGCGATCAGATCCCGAGCGCCCTGCTGTCTCGTGACATGGCTTCTTTTATTGACTACAGATCAGTCCAGTGTGGCGGCCGTCTGAAATTTTCAGGGATAATAGTTCGTGCATCGCCAATTGCTGATTCGAGCTGCTCTTCTGTCAATCCAATTGCGCCCGATAAATCAGATCCTAGGAAGCTAGGTCGTGTTGACAAAAGGGATTCACAACGCGCCTGAGGCGTGATTCAAGCTGGTATCTGCTATGGAGATCAGCTTGCCCCGAGACTTGATGAGCGACGAGGAATGGTCGCTGTTTGAACA
>Ga0189288_10077_pt1 | contig 121142 bp, 107 predicted proteins | sample UW105minimetaG_FD_130316 | JGI IMG/M metagenome (GOLD analysis project Ga0189288, IMG submission 130316) | Marine microbial communities from the Costa Rica Dome - UW105 mini metaG | ecosystem: Environmental > Aquatic > Marine > Oceanic > Photic zone | place: Costa Rica: the Eastern Pacific...
GGAAGGGGGTGCACCAGCTTTCGCGCCCTCCCGATCCGGCGGGGGCTATGCCGAAAAGGTCCATGAAAGTCAAGTATTTAGCGCAGAAATAGGATTGTTCGAGAGGGGGTCCTACGGCTGGTGGCGGGGACGGCTGCAGTCAATGGCGAGACGGACGACGCGCCGCGTAAGGCTGGATTCCCGCCTGCGCGGGAATGACGAGGGCGGGTGTGGGACGAGACGCGAAGTTGCTCGACCAATTAGTATTGGAACGTTCGGGGGCGCTCGTTCCTTGAGTCGGTAAACAGACACGAAAGAGAAACCCCCATGTCCACCATCACCACCGTCAATCCCGCAACCGGCGAAAACATCGAGAGCTTCGAGATGATTTCCGCCAAGGACGCCGCGGCCAAGGTCGAGGCCTGCCACGAGGCCTTTAGCGAATGGAAGCTGAAAAGCCTGGAAGACCGGGCTGCCGTAATCGGCGGCATCGGCAAGGCGCTGCGCGACAACAAGGAAGAACTTGCCCAGTTGATGACGCGCGAGGTCGGCAAGCTGATCGGCGACAGCCGTGACGAAATCGAGCTGTGCGCCGGCATCTGCGACTATACTGCCGCCACCGGTCCGAAGGAGCTGGCCGACGAAAAACGCGATCCGAGCAATGCGGCGCGCGGCATCGTCACCTATTCGCCGATCGGCGTGATCTACGGCATCCAGCCGTGGAATTTTCCCGCCTATCAGGTGATCCGCTATGCCATCGCCAGCCTGATGGCCGGGAACGGCGTGCTGCTGAAGCATTCCTCGCTCTGCACCGGCAGCGGACTGATGATCGAGAAGATATTCAGGGAAGGCGGCCTGCCCGAGAACCTGTTCACCGTGCTGGTCATCGATCACGACACTTCGGACGAAATCATCGCCCACGAGAAGGTGCGCGGCGTAACGCTGACCGGATCGGACGGGGCGGGGCGCCACGTGGCGGAGAAGGCGGCCAAGGTCATCAAAAAGACCGTACTGGAGCTGGGTTCGAACGATGCCTATCTGGTGCTGGAAGACGCCGACCTGGCGAAGGCAGCCGATGTGTGCGCACAGGCGCGCCTCTACAACAATGGCCAGACCTGTATCAACGGCAAGCGCTTTATCGTGACCGACAAGGTCTATGACGCGTTTCTGGAAAAGTTCGTCGGCCGTTTCGAAGGGGTCAAGCTTGGCGATCCGACCGACAAGGATAGCGACATGGGTCCGATGTCGTCGGCGGATCTGCGCGACGATCTGCAGAAGCAGGTGGACGAATCCGTATCCAAGGGCGCCAAGATCGCCTGCGGCGGCAAGATCCCCGACGGACCCGGCGCGTTCTATCCGGCGACCGTCCTCACCGATGTCGCACCGGGACAGCCGGCCTATGACGATGAATTGTTCGGTCCGGTCGCCAGCGTGATCCGCGCAAAGGACGACGAGGACGCGATGCGCCTTGCCAATGACAGCCGCTATGGCTTGGGCGGAGGCATATTGTGCGGCGATACCGACCGCGCGATCGAGCTGGCGAGCAAGCACTTCGACACCGGCATGGTCTATATCAACACCTATGGCGTGGCGGACCCATCGATGCCCTTCGGCGGGGTGAAGAATTCGGGCTATGGCCGCGAACACGGCGGCTTCGGCGTTAAGGAATTCGTCAACGCGAAGGCGATCTTCATCGGCGCGGAGTAGCAAGCTCGTTCATGCTTACACGGATCGCAAGCCGACGTTGGCTTGCGATCCGCCTGTCTGCATACTTACTTTAGAATACGTGCCTGATCGCCGGGCATGTTCGTAAACGCACCGCCGTCTGCATCCGCCGTGAATTCTATCGCGACTTCTACTGTGCGGTCGCATATTTCAATCGGCCAGATCTCCGTCCATTTGCCCGAATAGCGGACGCCATACACATCCGTGCCAAGGTCTTCCCCTTCAGATGCGACGCGCGTGACGCCCAGCGAGCCTTTGCTATCAACACTGCACGGCTCGCCGGCACGTTTAAGCGCCGCAGCGGCAGCGATGTTTGCCAGTGGCAGAGTGTCGCCGATCAGAGATTCCCAAGCGTAGGATCGGCCCCGGTTGACCCTAATCGTCTTGAACTCTCCTCCGGTGTTCTGAATCACCATGAACCGCACAGGCGCATCATCACAATCCGGAATGCGCGTAGTCACGAACCAGGCATTGCGTATCGTTCCGCGGACCAAGGCGGTAAATGCAAATCGATCGGCCGCAGCCGACCTTGCATCTTCGATCTGCAACCCGGTAGCGTTACAGCGGCCAGCGGTAGAATAGATATCTGCAATCGCATCGCTGATTTCGGCAGCGAGAACGTCGTTCGATGGCTGAGGGCCGGCTTCGTTCCAAGTATTTAGCCGTTCAAGGATCAACGGGTGTTGCGCGTTGGCAGCAAAGCTGTGTGATAGGAAAACAATCGGCAAAAGCGCGCGAACAATATTCAAGACCAAATCCCCCCATGAGACGCATATGTTGATCTATTTTAGCGCGCTTTCACCGATGCCGCCAGTTATCTGGTAAGCTTCTTGTACGCCAGCCTTGTCGGACGGTCCGCAGCGTCGCCGAGGCGGCGGCGCTTGTCTTCTTCGTAGGCTTCGAAATTGCCTTCGAACCATTCCACGTGGCTGTCGCCTTCGAAGGCGAGGATGTGGGTGGCCAGACGGTCGAGGAAAAAGCGGTCGTGCGAGATGACCACGGCGCAGCCGGCGAAGTTTTCGATCGCCTCTTCCAGCGCGCCCAGCGTTTCCACGTCGAGATCGTTGGTCGGTTCGTCCAGCAGCAGCACGTTGCCGCCTTCTTTCAGCATCTTGGCCATGTGCACGCGGTTGCGTTCACCGCCCGACAGCTTGCCGACGTTCTTCTGCTGGTCCGCGCCCTTGAAGTTGAACGCGCCGACATAGGCCCGCGTGCTGGTGTCGTGGCCGTTGACCTTCATGTAATCGAGCCCGTCGGAGATTTCCTCCCACACGTTCTTGCTCGCATCGAGATGGTCGCGGCTCTGGTCGACGAAGCCCAGGTGGACGGTCGATCCGATTTCCACGGTACCGCTGTCGGGTTCTTCCTTGCCGGTCAGGATCTTGAACAGCGTGGACTTACCCGCGCCGTTGGGGCCGATCACGCCGACGATGCCGCCCGGGGGCAGCATGAAAGACAGGTCTTCGAACAGCAGCTTGTCGCCATAGGCCTTGGTGATGTTCTTGGCTTCGATGACCTTGCCGCCAAGACGTTCGGGCACCTGGATGACGATCTGGGCCTTGCCGGGCTTGCGATCCTTCTGGCCTTCCTGGAGTTCCTCGAACTTGCGGATACGGGCCTTGGACTTGGTCTGGCGCGCGCTGGGCGTCTGCCGGATCCATTCCAGTTCGCGCGAAAGGGCTTTCGAGCGGCCGCTTTCCTCGCGGCTTTCCTGTTCGAGGCGTTTGGCCTTCTTTTCCAGATAGGTCGAGTAATTGCCTTCGTACGGATAGTAGCTGCCGCGGTCGAGCTCGAGGATCCATTCGACCACATTGTCGAGGAAGTAGCGATCGTGGGTGATCATCAGCACCGCACCCGCGTAGTCCTTGAGGTGGTTTTCGAGCCACTGGACCGACTCTGCGTCGAGGTGGTTGGTGGGTTCGTCCAGCAGCAGGATGGAGGGCTTCTGGATCAGCAGGCGGGTAAGCGCGACGCGGCGCTTTTCACCGCCCGACAGGTCGGTGACGGGCCAGTCGCCCGGCGGGCACCGCAGCGCTTCCATCGCGACTTCGAGCTGGTTGTCGAGCGTCCAGCCGTCGACCGCGTCGATCTTGTCCTGCAGTTCCGACATCTCGGTGCTGAGCGCGTCGAAATCGGCGTCTTCCTCGCCCATTTCCATGCCGATCGCATTGAAGCGTTCGACCATGTCGGCGATGCCGCGCGCTCCGTCCTTGACGTTTTCGAGCACGGTCTTGCTTTCGTCGAGCTCGGGCTCCTGCTCGAGATAGCCGACGGTGATGTTCTCGCCCGGCCATGCCTCGCCGGTGAAATCGGTATCGATGCCGGCCATGATCTTGATCAGCGTCGACTTACCTGCGCCGTTGGGGCCCACGATGCCGATCTTGGCGCCCTGGTAGAACTGCAGGTTGATGTTGCTGAGCACCGGCTTCTGGGCACCGGGGAAGGTCTTGGTCATGTCCTTCATCACGAAGGCGTATTGCGCGGCCATCTGGCGAATCCTTTTGGCGAGATCTGGAGTGGGGCGGGGCACCGCCCGCGTGACATGGGCCCGCAGATAGGGATGCAGGCGCAAAGGAGCAAGCGGAACGCGCAAAGCGGTGGACAGCGCGGGCCGGGCGACATAGCAGATGCGGCCATGCACAAACCCATCCTCGCGCTTGCCGCGCTTTCGCTCACCGCTCCCGCCCATGCCGACACCGCCGACGACGCGCTGAAAAGCGATACGATCGCGTGGGATTTCGTCGAAGGGATTACGACGGAAGTGGGCCCGCGTATGGCCGGTACCGAAGCCGAAGCGCGCGGGCGCGCCTGGGCGATGGAATGGCTGAACGCCAACGGCTTCGCCAATGTCGTCGAAGAGCCATACGACATGCCGACCTGGGTGCGCGGGGAAGAACGCGCCGAGATCACGGGCCCGTTCCCGCAACCGATGCAGATCACCGCACTGGGAACCAGCGCATCGACCGGGCCGAAGGGCATCGAGGCGGAAGTGGTCTATTTCCCGAGCTATGCCGATCTGGAAGCGGCGGCACCGGGCAGCCTGAAAGGCAAGATCGCCTTCATCAGCCACGACATGCGCCCGACGCAGGACGGTTCGGGTTACGGCTTTGCCGGCCCGGCGCGCTGGACCGGCGCGGGGCTGGCCGCCAGCAAGGGCGCCGTGGCCACGGTCATCCGCTCGATCGGCACCGAAAACCACCGCACGCCGCATACCGGCGGCACGAGCTTTCCCAAGGGCGTGAAGGCGACGCCCGCTGGCGCGCTATCGAACCCCGATGCGGACAATCTGGAGCGCATTTTCGCACGCGCCGATGGCCAGCCGGTCACCATGCGGCTGACCATGACACCGCGCGATGTCGGCACCACCAAGAGCGGCAATGTGACGGGCGAGATCGTAGGGCGCGATCCTTCGCTGCCGCCGCTGCTGCTGGCCTGCCATCTCGATAGCTGGGATCTTGGCACGGGCGCGATCGACGACGGTGCAGGCTGCGGTATCGCCGCGGCCGCCGCCAAGCATGTCGCCGCCGCCGGCCAGCCGCTGCGCACGATCCGCGTGCTGTTTGCAGGTGCGGAAGAAACCGGCCTGTGGGGCAGCAAGGCCTATGCCGCGGCCCACGCGGACGAGCCCTTCATGGTGGGATATGAAAGCGATTTCGGTGCCGACCGCATCTGGCGCATCGACAGCAATTTCACCAAGAGCGATCCCGAACTCTACAAGGCTTTGGCGCAGGCCGTGGCGCGTTTCGGCGTTGCACCCTCTGCCGCTGTGGCGACGGGCGGGGCCGACATCAACGTGATCCGCGAGCAAGGCGTCGCGATCATCGATTTGCAGCAGGACGGCACCCGCTATTTCGACCTGCACCACACGCCCGACGATACGCTGGACAAGATCGACCCCGAACAGCTGCGCCAGAACGTGGCTGTGTGGACGGCGGTGACCAAAGTGCTCGCCAACCACAACCGGCCGATCGTAGTCGGGGAGTGACGCCTGCCTAGGGCCGGGCGGCGCGGAAATGCCGGGCGATCAGCCTGCGCATTGCCACCAGCTGCAGCCCGGCCCGAAGGACGAGGAAGGCGATGAAGCTGAGCCACAGCCCGTCATTGCCGAGCGGCCAGGTCAGCCATAGCAGGACGGCATAGCCCGCGACTGCGCCGACCATCGTCAGCAGCAGGGCGCGCGTCCAGCTCGCCCCCACAAAGACGCCATCGAGCACGAAGCCCGCGAACCCCGCCAGAGGGATCGCAACCAGCCACGGCCACAGCTGGCGCGCCTCGCTCGCAACGGCAGGCGTGGCGGCGAAGCTATCGGTAATCGTGCCGCCAATGGCGCCGAAGACAAGGGCAAGCACGATGGCAACGGCTAGGCAGCGCCACAGGATCAACCGGATATAGGCCGTGAAGCCCACGCGGTCTTCATCGCCGGCCCGTTCGCCGTTGATGACCTGCGCGGCGTTTTCGAACCCGTCGAGCAGCAGCGCCGAAAGCACGAAGAGCTGGTAGATGATGCCGTTCGCCGCCAGGACGATGGGCCCGCGTTCCGCGCCCAGCCGGGTGAGGGCAGTGATGGCAACCATCAGCACCACCGTGCGCAGGAACAGGTCACGATTGACGGCGAGGAAGGGCTTGAGAGCGGCGAGCGAAATGCTTGTTCCCGACCGTAGCGCCTCGCCGATCTCCCCCCCGGCAATGCGCCAGATGACCAGCGATGCGATCGCCAGCTTGGCAAATTCTGCCGTGAAACTGGACCAGCCGATCCCGGCAATGCCCCAGTCCAGACCGAGCGCCAGCCACAGGCCGAGCGCGACATTGAGCAGATTGTAGAAAACCTCGATCGCCAGCACTTCGCGCATCCGGCGACGACCGACGAGAAAGCCGACCAGCGCGAAATTGGCCATGACGGCGGGTGCGCTCCAGTACCGGATGTCGGCATAGACCACGGCGGCCGTGCGCACGCGGGCTTCGGCCCCGAGGGCATCGAGCAGCAGCGGCATGAGCACCGGCTTGGCCAATAGCAGCAGCGCGGCGATGGCGCCGCCGACGACCAGACCCTTGATCAGAACCGCCGCCTGCGCCTGCGCGCCGGAGCGTGTGCCCGCCTGCGCAACGAGGCCAGTGGTGCCGGTCTTCAGGAAATTCATCACGGTGAACAGGGCGGCGAACAGCTTGGCCCCGATATCGACCGCGCCTTGCGTCGGTGCATCGCCAAGCTGGCCGACGATCCACATGTCGCCCACGCCGATCAGTGCGGTGGCGACATTGGTCACCATGGCGGGCAGCGCGATGGCCCAGATCAGACGGGTGTCGAAAGTGGGGGAGGGTGCGGCTGTCTGGCTAGTCAAACGGCGCACCTCCCGTGCTTCGCTTGCGACATGTCTGCCCTGCTGGAAATCTGGTCGGGGAGACTGGATTCGAACCAGCGACCCCTTGTACCCAAAACAAGTGCGCTACCAGGCTGCGCCACTCCCCGACCGATTTCCCGCATAGCGCCGAGCTTGGTGGGCCCGGCAGGACTCGAACCCGCGACCTAGCCGTTATGAGCGGCCAGCTCTAACCAACTGAGCTACAGGCCCCCAGCCACGCCGTGCGGAAAAGCGCGCCTAGCCGCGGTGCGTGGACGTTGCAAGCTCTAGCGAACAGCAGAGGCGATGATTTCTTCAACCGTCGTCGGGCGGACGTCGCGCGCACGCAGATAGGAATAGACGCCGCGCAGCCAGTCATACAGCCGATCGAGATCGTCTTCATCATGGACGTAGGGCGTATGCCCCGGCGCGAGCGAGGGGCTATGAAAACTCAGGACCAGCAGCGGCAGACCATCGTCGACGGCGATATCGACGGCGCGCAGCGCTTCCTCGAGCGTGATGTCTTCTGGTGTCAGGCCGATTCGTTCCAGTATCCCGGTCTTGGCGAGTATGCTGCCGAGCAAGGGGTAGCGATGTGCGAGCGGGTACAATTGCTGCCCCTGCTGGCGCAGCATGCCCCAGAAGGACGTGGTCAGCGGAAGTTCGAGCAGGGTCTTCCCTGCATCGGCCCAATAGGGTGCAACCGGATGGCGGCTGTAATCGGGGCCCCCTTCATCCGTGTAATCGAACCGGGCGCGCACCGAACTGTCGATGGCGATACCGCCTTCACCGAGAAGTCCCGCCGTATGCGGGCCAAGGCCATAGCGGCCTGCACGGTAGATCAGCGGGACCGCGCCGAAGTTTTCCTCCACCAGATCGCGCAGGCGATGAAATTTCTCGGCCTCGAGTTCGGGAGGAAGATTGCCGGCAAAGCTGTTACGGCGGTTTACCTCTTCGTGGTGGGGCGGGTTGACCCAAGGGTGTAACTGGACGCCGATTTCCGCCTGTCCGCGGCGTATGGCATCGCCGATGATCTCCTGCGCACGGGCATCCTGGGCCACGGGCCAGTCGACGAGATAGACGGGAGAGACACCGATCCCTTCGCAGAATTGCTGAAAACCGGACAATGCCGCGATATGGTCGAGACCATATCCATCTGCACGAAAGGGCGCTTCCCAGTCGAATTCCTCTTCCGTGTCGATCGTCAGCAGCGAACGCTGTCCGAAGCCATCGGCAAAGCGCGCAGTCTGCGATGAGGCCGGCGGAGTCAGGAGGTCGACTTGGCTGATGGCGTAGGTTTCCTAACCGGCCGCGCGATCGGGCGCATCGGCAGGGCTAGGCAGGGCATCGCTGACGGTCAAGAGAGGGAGGGTAAGGACGAGCGAGTCGCCTGCGCGTGCCAGTTCGCCGCCTGCGGCGCGCGCTTCTGCCCGGGCAAGGCGGAGAGAGAAGCCGGCCCCGAAGATACCGGAGCTGAGCGTGCCGCCACCGGCCCTGACTTCCGACGCGAAGATATTGTCGGCCAGCACCAGCTTGGACGGAAGCTGCGCACGCAGGGCCACCTGTTCGCCATCGAGATCCAGCGACAGGGCGACGTTTTCGCCAGCGCCCGTGGCGCCCGCCAGGGTCGCGAGTACGCGCCAGCCGAGCATTTCCGCTTCGTTCTGGGCCAGGGCGAGTCGGGCGGGCATGTCGGTCAACCTGGCATCGAAGCGCGCCACACGGGGGCCGAGTACCGTCTGGAGTTGGCCGATCTGCGCGCGTGCGATCGCGGCAAAATCGCTTTCGCCCGATTCAAGATCAAGCGCGCCGGTTTCCAGCCGCGCCAGCCGGTCGAGTTCGTCGAAACCGGCAAGAATGCGCGCGCTGTCACCGGCAATGGATGCGGCAAGCGCGCGATATTCGTGCGGGGTCGGGCCGAAGACCTGCTGCTGGATCACTTCCGCATAGCCCTGCATCGCATTTACCGGGGTGCGCAGTTCGTGGAGCAGCTGGCGCAGGCGATCCGCGCTGCGCTGGGCCCGGTCGTCGACCGGTGCGACTGCGCGGCGGAAGCGGCCAACATAGCCGTAGAAGCGCCCGTCGCCGCGGGTGAAGCGGGGGGCGGCGTCGACAATCCAGTCGCCTTCGATAGCGTCGGCGCCGCGAAGCGCGATGGCAAGTTCGTGAACCGGCTGGCGGTTGGCGAACGCCGCAGCGAAATCGTCCGAAGCCGCGTCCCCTTCGCGGCGCTGCGACAGATCGAGCCCGACGACCATGGGCGCAATTTCCGGTTCGGCCCAGTCGATCCTGCCTTCGGAATTCGTCCCGAAGCTGAAAGCATCGAGCTGTCTGCGCGGCTGCGTATCTTCCAGACCGGCAAGCGGGAGGGTGGGGGCATCGCCGTCCCGCGATTGCGGGCTGCGCGCCTTGCGGAAGGTCTCGATCCGCTCCACCAGAGCGCGGATGCCGTCCGATCTGCCCGAAGGTTCGGCAGCAGGACGGGGGGCAGAAGGCGTGGCGACAGGCTCGGGCCGGGCTGCCGGTTCTGCCTGTATGGGTGTCGGCGTGGGTTGTTCCGGCTCGGCTACCGGCGGTTCCGGTTCGACGTCGCTTGCAGGTGCGGCCTCTTCCCGGCTTTGCGGAAGCACGAGGGGTTCGACATCGTCGAAATCAACCGTTTCTGCGGGCAGATCCTCGGCAGGTTGAACAGGCGGCGCGGCAATGGGCTGCGGCAGGGCGCGGTCGGATACGCCCAGCCGGTCGAGCACGCGCACAGCGCCATCGGGCAGATCCCGGCGATGGCGCAGGAAGCCGCGCGCCCTGATCGGAAGGCGTGGGATGAGTTCGGCCCATTCCTCCCCGGTTAGCTGCGCGCGGTACAGTGCCGCGCCGGCAATCGAGGGGTGTGCTTCGCCAAACCAGCGCACCAGTTCAGGATTGCGGAAGCGCCAGCCGTTTTCACCGACGATGGCTGCGCGTTCGGGAGTGGGAATCATTTCCGCCAGCGCGATCAGGCGCAGATAGGCGGCCGCTTTCAGAGCCGGGTCGCCCGCCTGCGGCCGTTCGCCAAGCAGGTCGAGCAGCTGGCGGAACTGTGTCTTTGCCGCGCGCGCACTGGCGGCGCGGTGGCGCAGCACAGTAGCAAGGCGGTCGTCAAAATGCATCGATACTCCGGTGACAGGCAATAGTTTGCGATACGTAAACCATCGCTCAGTGCAGGTTCTAACCGTGCAAAACTTACGCTGAACGGAAAGTTGCCTGCGCGTTGCAAAGCGAGACAATTGCTGGCAAAGATAATAATGTTAGCCAAGACGGCTGCATCGCGTTGTCAACATTTCGTGGAAGTTTCGCGATGCCCCGCCGGTGGCGCCAGGGTAGCAGGAACGTATTATATGGCCAATCTCGACGAAATCGACCGGCGATTGCTCGGTGAACTCCAGAATGAAGGGAGAATCACCAATGTAGAACTCGCCCATCGCGTCGGACTGACCGCGCCGCCCTGTCTGCGCCGTGTACGCGCTCTCGAAGAGGACGGGGTAATCCGGGGTTATCACGCCGAACTCGACCCCTCGAAGCTCGGTTTTTCCATCACGGTTTTCGCCATGGTGAGTCTGAAGAGTCAGGCGGAAGATTCGCTGCGTGAATTCGAAATGGCGATGCGCGACCTGCCCGAAGTGCGCGAAGTGCATATGCTCAACGGCGAAATCGATTTCATCATCAAGATCGTCAGCCGCGATTTGCAGAGCTTCCAGGAATTCCTGACCAGCAAGCTGACGCCTGCGCCCAATGTGGAAAGCGTGAAAACCTCGCTCACCATCCGGACCAGCAAGCACGAGCCCGGCGTCCCGCTGTGACCGGGGCTGCGTCGATCGAAGGCCACTGCCTGTGCGGCGCGGTGACGATCACGCTCGACAATCCGGTGCAGCAGGTCGAAATTTGCCAGTGCGGCATGTGCCGCCGATGGGGCGGCGCATTCTACAGCGCGCAAAGCGGAGACAACCCGCAGGTAACAGGCACAAACGAGATTACCGAGTTTCGTTCGAGCGCATGGGCAGAGCGGGCGTTCTGTTCGAAATGCGGCAGCAATTTATGGTTTCGCTTCCTGCCGACTGGTAATCGCAGCTTTTCCGCCGGGCTATTCGATGCTGCAGCTACTCACGGGATCGAGAAGGAGATATTCGTGGACGAACGCGCGGATTGGTGCAGGATCGAAGGCGACCATCCGCGCCAGACGGGCGAAGAGGTGATTGCCGAAGCGAGGGCGGCTGGGTTCAACTTCGATTAGCGCGGATCGTATCTAGCGCCGCGATATACGGCAGTACCTGTCAATTCCGCGCCGGAATGTCCCGGCAAAGATAGGCAACTGCGTAAGATTTATCCCAACAGCGCAGCAGACCTTCTAGGACATCGAGATTTTGCGGCCATGGCAGGGAGATGGGCTGGCCATCAGCTCCAACTGCATCGTCCCATCCTGCCGGTTTGGGCTCTTTCGCCAAACCCGCAATCGCTGCTTTAAGGGCAGCTTTGTCGCGGTTCAGGAAAGCCAGCGTGCCATCGACGTAGAGGTTCCACGCATTTCCCGGGGCAGCCCGACCTTCGCGGTCAATCTTCTCGAAGATCGGCAGCGCCAAATCGTTTCGGTGACCGAAGGCCCACGTCTGCGCTTCGTGCCACAGTAGAATTTTCGCAAGGCTACGGTCGCGCGGATCGGTCTGATCGAGATCATCTTCATGCTGCGATTGCCAGTCACGCAGCAGTTCTGCGGCATCTATATAGCATTCGGCATCGTAAAGCGGGCGCCAACCTTGGCCTTCGGTTTGGTCGAAGGCAACGACATCACGCGCAAGCTCCGCCTCGCGATCGTAATCTAGACTGCAATCGGACGGAACAGGCTCGGATGCAGCAAAGGCGAGCGTCATAAAAAGGGTGAGCATCGGGAAATACTCATCGTGAGTCTTCCCGATGTCAACCGGACTGCTTGGCGACCATATCCCGAATGGTCGGCCCGCGCAGTTTGCACTGCCTTAGCCTTATATTTTTCAGCAATGGCGGGCGAGGCGCCTATATATCTCGCGTCTTGAGCCATTCTTCGAGCCATTTGATCGAATATTGGCCGGTTTTCACGTCGTCCTGCTGCAAGAGTTCCTGGTGCAAGGGGATGCTGGTTTTGACACCCTCGACAACCATTTCTTCCAATGCGCGCTTCAGGCGCATCATGCAGCGTTCGCGGTCGCGACCATAGACGATCAGCTTGGCGATCATGCTGTCGTAATAAGGAGGGATCGAATAGCCTGCGTAGAGCCCGCTATCGACGCGCACATGCATGCCGCCCGCGGCGTGATAATAGGTGACCTTGCCGGGGCTGGGCGCGAAGGTGAAGGGATCTTCCGCGTTGATGCGGCATTCGATCGCATGGCCCTTGAACTCGATCTGATCCTGCCGGCAGGACAGTTCCTTGCCCGACGCGATGCGGATCTGTTCGCGCACCAGATCTATACCGGTAATCATTTCGGTCACCGGATGTTCGACTTGGAGGCGCGTGTTCATCTCGATGAAATAGAACTCGCCGTTTTCCCAGAGGAACTCGATCGTGCCGGCACCGCGGTAAGCCATGTCGCGCATGGCCTGGGCGCAGATTTCGCCCATGCGGTCGCGCTCTTCGGTCGAAAGGACGGGCGAGGGCGCCTCTTCGAGGACCTTCTGGTGGCGCCGCTGGAGCGAACAGTCGCGTTCGCCCAGATGGATGGCATTGCCATTGCCGTCGCCGAAGACCTGGAATTCGATGTGGCGCGGATCGCCGAGATATTTCTCGATATAAACGGTGGCATCGCCGAACGCGGCTTTCGCTTCGCTTCCGGCCTGCTTCATCAGGGTTTCGAGCTGGTCTTCGCTTTCGCAGACCTTCATGCCGCGGCCGCCGCCGCCGCTGGCAGCCTTGATGATCACGGGATAGCCGATTTCGGCCGCAATCTCGCGCGCTTCCTGGACCGTTTCGACCGCGCCGTCGGATCCGGGCACGAGCGGCAGGCCAAGGGCGCCGGCCGTTTTCTTGGCAGCAACCTTGTCACCCATGGTGCGGATATGCTCGGGCTTGGGGCCGATCCAGGCGATGTCGTGCGCTTCGACGATCTCGGCGAACTTCGCGTTTTCGGACAGGAAGCCATAGCCGGGATGGATCGCATCGGCATGGCTGACTTCGGCGGCCGAAATGATGTTCGCGATGTTGAGATAGCTGTCGGTCGCGGCCGGGGGGCCGATGCACACGGCATGATCGGCCAGACGGACATGCATGGCATCGGCATCGGCGGTGGAGTGCACCGCGACGGTTTCGATACCCATTTCATGAGCCGCGCGGTGAATGCGCAGCGCGATTTCGCCCCGGTTGGCGATCAGGATACGGGAAATGCTCACGGGCGACCTCAGCCGATGCTGACGAGCGGCTGGTCGAATTCGACCGGCTGAGCGTTCTCGACGTGGATCGCCTTGACGGTCCCGGCCTTGTCGGCGGTGATCGGATTCATGACCTTCATCGCTTCGACGATGAGGAGGGTCTGCCCTTCCTTCACGCTGTCACCGACTTTGACGAAGTCGGGTGCGCCCGGTTCGGCAGCGAGATAGACGGTCCCGACCATGGGCGATTTGATCGCGCCGGCAAAGTCGGCAGCGGGCGCTTCGGGCGAAGGCGCGGCGGCCGCAGGTGCCGCTGCAGCAGGAGCAGGCGCGGCCATCTGCATCGGCGCTGCCATCGGAACGCCGCCGCCGCGCGAAACGCGGATCTTGCGCTCTCCGTCTTCCACTTCGATTTCGGTGAGCCCGGTGTCGCCCAGCATCTCTGCCAGTTCGCGAACGAGAGCGGTATCGACGTTCATGCCGGACTTGCCGGCGCTGCCCTTATGGTCGGCCATGGAACCCCTTGAGTGTTGTTTGGCCCGCCTATGCTCGCGCCGCGCAGATAGGGCAAGGGGGCAGGGACGCTTTTACAGGGCTGCCGCCTTCTCCAACGCTACGGCATAGCCGTTTGCGCCCATGCCTTTGACTTCGTCCACCGCCGCCATGCCGACGTAGGAGAGGTGCCGAAACCCTTCGCGTGTCGCCGGGTCCGACAGGTGAACTTCGATTACCGGCACGTCGATGGCCTTGATCGCATCGAGCAGGGCTATCGACGTGTGGGTATAGGCAGCGGCATTCAGCAACACCGCCTTGGCGCCCGCGGTGTGCGCCTCGTGCAGCCAGTCGACCAGTACGCCTTCATGATTGGTCTGACGGAAGTCGACGACGAGGCCGATCTCGCCCGCCTTCTGTTCCAGCATCGCGGCGATATCGGCCAGGGTGGTCGAACCGTAAATCTCTGGCTCACGCGTGCCGAGCAGGTTGAGGTTGGGGCCGTTGAGGACGAAGACAATATCGGTCATGCTGCGGGTTTAGCGGCAATCGGCAGGACCTCAAGCGTCGGTACCCTTCGCTTTGCCCCATTGCCGGGCGGCAGTGTAGCCGAGGTAACCCGTACCGAAGAGAGCGTATAAGGATTCCGGCAGGGCGGCGAGGTAGTCGGTCATGCCTTTGGCGATGGCGCGGGCGGTGGTCGGATCGAAAGAGGCAATTATTCCCATCGGCAGGCTGAAAAGGATCAGCGCATACATGACATAAAGAAAGCTCGGTCGTGCGCGGCTGGTCCACCCATCGGCACTGCGCGCTTCGGCGACTATTGCCGAAAGCCGTGCTTCGATCTGACGCAGCTCCTGGGTTCCCTGCAGCGCGAGCAGTTCGAGTTTCGCCTTTTCGCGAGCTTGTTTGTCGGGGATCACTTTGTCGATGATCGCTGCGAGTGGTCCGATAACTGTTTCGAAAACCATGTTTGCCTCCATTACCAAAGAGGCGCTTCAAATAACCATATAGGTTCGTGTAGGAAACATGATTATATTCAGTGATCCGGGTGTATCACCAAAAGGGTTCTGGTGCGATTGGCTATTTCACCATGAAACGTGCCCTGACCGTGGCGGCGCGCCCCGCGATCAGGACGCCGGTGGGTCTGACGCGAAAATCGGACACGGCCGGATCACATCCGTCGGCATCGGGAGTGGGCGTGTAATTCCACGTCGTCCCGCCATCCGCGGAGAATTGCAGATTGTCGGTCGTATTTCCCAGCGCGACAAAGCTGTAGCCAAGGCCCGATGCCGGGCTGCCACCTGAAAAAAGTACCGGACCGCTTCCCGGACCAGCGAGATTCGCGAGACACATTTTCGCGTCGGTGGGCGCGTCGTCCGTGATGATCACCGTATTACCGTCGGTGTTGTCGCTGCCCGTATTGCTGACGGTGATGAGGTATTCAATCAGCGCGCCCGGGATAGCCTTCGGATTGGATGTGCCGTTAACCGGGTCGGAAATGACCGAACTGATCTTGGTGACGGCGAGAGTGGTATAGGGGCGGCAGAAATTGATATCGTGCAAGGCTATGCCCTGTTGGCCAGGATTGGTCGGCGCGTTGGTATGGTTGCCATAAGTGATGACGATTGTGTCGACCTTGGCGGTGAAGGTGACGACCAGATTGCCAGCCGAAGAATCGTTGTCAGATGCGCCATCCCCGATCGCCGTATTGCCGGTCACGTAATTGGCATTGCCGTTGCTGAGCGTCGGCGTCACCGAAGCGCCGCCATTGGTACCGGTCACAACCACCCTGTCGGTGAACTGGTTCGCGGCATAGTCGACATCGAAAATCGTGAACTGGACGCCGTCGAACGCGCGCGGCAATGTGACGGTGATGGTGACTGCACCGTTACGGCTCGACTGGTCGGATACGACCGCCAGGCTCCGCTGGGCTGGTGAAAGTCCCCCCGTAAACGCGCTTTGCAGCGTGGGTGACTGACCACCGAAAGTGGCGTTGTTAAGGTAGGCACCATCATTGCTGAGGTTGAATGCGATGTTGCCGAACGCCCCCAGCGCGTAGGTATTGCTGGTCGACCCGGCTGCCCAGCTGATGGCGGGCGAATCCCAGTCGAACAGCGTGGAGCCGTTAGGGCAGTTTACTGCCGGTACGATTCCAGCCGCGCGTCCTGCAACGACGGTGAACGTCGCCGATGCGAAATCGTCTTCCGTCGTTATGCCGTTGTCGGGCGTGGAATCGCTATCGATGATGCTGCTGGAAATGATTTCGGCGGTACTGGTGATCGTGGTCCCGGCATTGGCCGAAATCGTTCCCCTGATATCGATCGTCGCGCTGGCCCCCGGCGCGAGTGTGGGGACAGACCAGACCCTGGTGCCGGCGTTGAAACTGCCGGCGCCAGAGGCGGACGAGAAAGTGAACTGGCCGGGAAACGTATCCCGCACCGCGATACCCGATGCAGAAGAAGGCGAGTTCGATGCATTGCTGACCGTGAGGCGATATATCGCCTGGCCGCCATTGGCCGGCGGGTTGCCGATGAGAACCTTCGTCAGCGACAGATCGGCATAATTCGCAGGCGCCGACCTCAAATAGAGATCGGCCCGCACGAACTGCCCGTTATCGGCTGCAGGATAGAGATCGCATATTTCCAGTCGCCACGTACCGGCGGATGTTTCGCCGTCGAATGCGGAAAGCAGACTGCGGGGCTGATAGGTGTTCTGATAGGGCGGCGCGCTTGTCGAATGGTTGCGGTTTGCCCCGTCCGTGTTGACCAATTGCGTTGCCGCATCGTCGAGCAGGACGTTGAAGTTGTCGCCGCTGATGCTTTGCGTGTCGCCATTGGTCAGTTGCACGCGCGTACCGGCCGGGGATTGAAGCGTGAACTGCAGATCGCCGCGCCATCCATGCGTGGCCAATATGCCGATGTTCACGTCGGCCACCGTGAAAGTGCTGCCAACGGCAAAGGTGCGAACCAGCGGGGTGGTGCAGACGGTCGTGCCGTTGATCGTACCGCTGGTGGTATTGGAGAAAGTCGATGTCGACTGCGCACCGGCGGGCACGGCAACCGCCGTCAGGATGGTGAATATCAACAGGCGGACGAAGTGGGCCGTCATCCTCCGCCAACTGCCTGAAACCATCCCGTTGATCATGCTGCTGGCATACGCAAACATGGTTAAAGGCCGGTTTAGATCATGGTAACCCATCGTCTCGCCACCTATCGACCCAGGCCGAGGAAGGAGAAGGTATCGGCATCGAACTTGATCCGGATCGAGGCGTATAGTCCCTCATCGGTTTCGCGCGCTGCGGAGAAATCCTGGTCGCGAAAACCTGCGAAATTGTAGCCCACCGTTATCAGAGCGTTGTCCGCTGGACTGAACCCGACGTTGGGACCGATGGCATAGCTCGTAAGGCCGTCCTCCAGACCTTTCCGAACCGTGCCTCGCGCGCCGATTTCGAAACGCTCGCCAAGGCCGAACTTCGCATCGAGGCCGCCCAGCAGGGTGGTGCCGGCATAGTCGTAACCTTCGAATTGATCGAAATTGTGCCGCGCACCGATGAAAATGCCGAATTCGTGGCGACGGACCATCTGGCCGCTCGCATCCCGTCCCCGAGGCGACCAGTTGGTCGAAAGGCTGGCGATCAGGCGGCTGGACTTGGCATCGCCGTCCACCAGCAATGCCGTATTGCCGGCAGCGCCTGCTTCACCGGCCACGGCATCGGTGACTTCATCGCTACGAAACTCCAGTTTTCCGAGCAAGGCGAAGGCGGATTCGGCGGGACGGTGCGCGATGGCAATCGCCGCGTCCATGATTTGGGCTGCAGCTCCATTGTCGGCTTTCGCTTCCGTCCAGGTAAAGCCCGATCCGACGATGCTGCCTTCGCCCAGTTGGCGGATCGCACCGAGGGTCAGGCCCTTGCGATCGGCGAATTCGCCATCGCGATATTCGGCGCGCCCCGTGGCGCTCCACCGATCCTTGCGCCACGCCATGCCAAGGGTGACGGCGTTGAAGTCTTCGAACAGCGTGCCGTCCTGGCCCAGTTGTCCCCCGCTAGCCACGGGCTGAGCCGGATTGACGACGTCGGAAACTGTGTTGCTGCCGCCCAGAGTGCGATTGCCGTCGATCGTGGCATCGATCGTCAGGGCAGGCGTTACCTGAAGCGACTGGGCCAGGCCGAAGGCGGCAAAGCTGCGATTGCCATATTCGCCAATGTCCTGCCGGCCCAGCGATGTGACGGCCTTCGCGCCTTCCCATGGGGTGACCTCGAGCCCGCCCTTTATGGTGCGCGCGTCGATCTCGGCACCGTCCGCCAACTCGTAAAGACCGACAATGCGGACATTCTCTGTCAGCGCATATCGGGCACCAATCCGGTGCCGCGCCGGTAAATCGATTGATTCCGCGCTGTCCAGAGCGATGCTGGTGGATGCACTCAGCTCGAGCCGGTTGTCGAGCAGGCGCTGGGTAACGCCCCCCTCGAGAACGGTTGAATCATTGCGTGTGCCATCGGCCAGGCGATCGGCGAAGTGCGCGATGCCCAAACGCAGGTCGCTCGTCTGCGTCGTATATCCCAGCTGGACCTGCGCTGCCCGGCGGCGGCCGTCATCGGTGAGGCTGTCATCCTGCCACAGGCTGCCAAGGATCGAGAGGTTTTCGCCCAGCTTGATCCGCGCATCGGTGCCGAACTTGCGCCGACCCTGCTCGGCGCCATTCTGCTGGCCTACTCCATATTCTGCGTCGAGCGAGCGGGCATAGGCGATCACGTCGAGCGATCCGGTCTGGTGCTGTGCTTCGACCAGCCAGCCGGTAGAAGTCTCTCCATCGCGGCGGCTCGCAGCGACTTCTGCACGCAGTTCCGTGCTGTTGCCGAACCTGGCACGCAGATCGACGGCACCCATGTCGGTCCGCGAGCCGTCACCCTTGTCCGTCACGGCAGTCGCACCGATGCGCACGGCGCCGCCTGACGCAGTCCAATCGGTCCGAAGGCCTGCATTAAGCTCGCCATCGGAGAACCCGTCGATCTCGTAATCGACCACCACGAATTGCGGATTGAGCTCGAAGTCACGACTGAGAACGGGTTCCTTGAACGTGATCGTTCCGGACAGGCGATCGATGTCGTAATCGATGAAGCGGACCAGTTCCTTAGAAGAAACAATCAGTTCGGAACGAAACCTGTCACGCACTTCGAGCACAACCTTTTCGCTGTTGGCGATCAGGCCGCGGCTCGAGAGGCGGTAGGGGCCGGTAATGCCCTGTCCCTGGATCTCGTCCCGGCGGAAGCGGGTGGCGATTTCTGCTGCGAAACCCTGCGCACGGAACTGGCCCAGCCGCGCTTCCGCCTTCACGCCGGTTGCGGTGCGGTTGTATCGGGCAAGGCGGGTCTGGTCGAAGCCGGTTTCGAAATCGCCGTAAAGCGCATAAAACGTGGCCGTCTCCACCCGCAGATAAAGCTTCTCACGCGATGCCGCGTCGAAGCGGCGGGTCGAAGCATCGCCGAACACCGTGTAATAAGCGTCCGGATCAAGCGTACCGAGCACACGCTGGTCTTCGGCCTGCTTCGCGCTGTCATAGGCGAGGGTGACGAGATATTTCCCGAGCACGCGGCCCTTGGCATAGAGGGCAAAGCGTGCTTCGTCGCCAAGATCGCTGTCGAAGCGGCCGGCGCGTTCCATATTCTCGGCAACGGTCCGGGCGCCCACAGACCCTTCGGCGAGACCGATCACCGTCCATTCGATGTCGCCGGGCACGATCCATGTCTCGAGTTCCTGTTCACGTACGATTTCGCCATCGTCGAACCGGAAGTCGAGCCGGACCGAGCCGCTCACCATGGTCGGGGCAAGTTCGATCAGCGCAATCCCGTCGGTGCCGCCGACTACCCAGCGGGCCGAGCTCGCTTGGAGGCCGGTCAGTTGATCGAGCTGCTGGCGTTCGATCTGTTCGGCGCTCTGATAGGGGGCGCTGAGCGTAAACTCGCCCGCCACGCCTTCGCGCAAAGGCCGGTTGTTGCGATCGAGCACGCGCACGGCAACCACGGGCCGTGTACGCCCGTCTGCCACAAGGTTCGACAGCTCGGGTACCAGTTCGACTTTCGCGGGAGCGGTGGTGAAGAAGACCTCACGCTCGATCGTCTCGTTGATTTCGCCGAAGCTGTTTATGATGTCTGCGCTCAGCATCGTGCGTTCGTGCTTCAGCGGAATGCCGCGCCACTGGCTCACAGCGTATTTGCCGGCCTCTGCCTCGCGGGTGCCTTCGAAGTTGAGGCCGCTTACAGGCTGGCCGTCGACACGAAGCGCGATTTTCTGTCCCTTGCGGTGCCGGATTGCGACGCGAATGGCCGGGGCACGTGGATTGTGACCGATTTCGGGGGTCAGCCAGCCATCGGGGCCGTCGCCGAGGGCGATCCAGTCGGTCGCCGGGCCGCTTGCTTCAGGCACGGCGTCGCCTTCGCGCTCCGCGTCCGCTTCGTCCCCGCCTGTCTCGACGACCTTCTCGACTGCCGAAGGGAGGGCGTATTCAGGCAGGCGCGCATGGAAATCTGCGACGACAAGCGATCCGCCCTGTCCAATCGCGAAGCGCGACGTTGAGCTGCCCGCGTTGCGCGTGTCGCGATGACAATTCACGAATTCGCCGCCCTCGGGCAGCGTCATGCGGGAAGCCTGGACCACGTGCGTGCCCGGCACGACGCCTTCGAAGTGATAGCGCCCCTCGCTGTCGGTCATTGCAAAGCTGCCGTCTTCGAGCATGACACGTACGCCCGGAATGCCGCGCCGAGAGTTGATGAGCGAACAATCGCCTGCAGTCACGCGCCCGATGATAGTCATCCGGCTGGCAATTGCCTCGCGTTCGATTTCGACGCTGGTGCCGGCAATGATCTCCCGCCCGAGCGAGTCGATCGCCACAGCGCGATTTTCGGCATCGCCCGGCGGCGCATCGGGGCGCACGGTCATGGCGTAGGTAACGCGGCGCGTAGTACCGCCGGCGATGTCGCCGAGTTCGATCCTCAACTCGCTCCCATCTGCCGAGAACTGGGCTGCGTCCTCGATACGCTCGCCGTCGACCCGCACCGAATCGCGGCGGAACCGCAACCAGCGTGACGGGGTGTCGACAAGCACGACATTGCGCTTCACGCGCGAAGCGTCGGGGTTCTGCACTGTGATCGCATAAAAGATCACATCGCCCGGTTCGGCGCGGTCGCGTGACGTTGTTTTCGCGACCGTCACCGCGCCGCCAGACCAATCGAGCGGAATGTCGATACGGCGGGGAACCTGGTCGACGAGGACGAACCTGTCCCCAAAGGAGCCATCGACTATGACGAAGGTGCTGCCATCCTCGCGCACAAGCTGTCGAAGCTGCGCCGGGGTCGCAACCGAGGGGGCGGTATACATGTCTGGTGGCTCGACCAGGACGCGATAGCTTCCCAGCGCGGTGAGGGGGAACCAGTATTCGCCGGGGCCAATCTGATATGTATTGCCCGCCGCATCCGTAATCGCCTGCCCGCTGATAACGGTAGAAGGCCAGCGGGTTATCCCATCCTCGGCGAAGACCGTGGCGGGCTGGCCGGTCGCCGCATCGATCAGCGTAAGGCGTGCGCCGCTGATCTCTTCGCCGGTCTCGCTGTCGAACACTACGCCGAAAGGGTCGGCCAGCACGTCAACCGTCGCCGTTGCAACGATGACCGCGCTCCCCGGCGCATGGATCTCGATTTCCACCGTCCCGCCATCCTTCACCCCCAGCCGGCAGTCCGTGGCCGACGGGGCAGGGGGAACATGGTGTGTGAGGATGCGGCCGATGAAATGGCCCGTATTTTCGCCGGTCTCGAAAATGGTCAGGCGTTCGCTGTCCCCGGCACTGCTGATTACCTGGACATCTACCGAATCCACTACCCTCGGATCGATATTCGCCACCGGAACCAGCACGTCGAAAAGAATGGAGCCGCCGGGAGAAACCTTGTCGGAAGTCTCGACGATGGCGGAAATCAGCTCGGCATCGGTATTGCCAGCTTGCTGTGCAACCTTGGCCGATGCGATCGATGCGGTATCGCAGCGTGGTGCGCGATAGGATATGCCGGTACCCGATCCCGTGGTCGGCCGGTAAACGGTGATAACCGGTTTTGATCGGTCCACATCGACCGATACCGTATTGGATGTTGTTTCGTAGGTATCGCCGCCAAACACCCATTTTGTATGGGCAATATTGTCGATCGTCTGTGCGTGAACGGCTTCTCCGGACACGACGACCGACAGCAGCGCTGCAAGGAGCGCTGCTGCCAGAAGCCGGAAGGGAAAGCGGAAACGCATTGATTGGAAGTCGCGCTGGCGATCAGTCGATCGTGACGCGGAAATAGACCGAGCGCGATTGCGAAGGGGCGATGTTGCTCAGGTCCGCGGTGATCTCGTGCGTACCGCTAATGTAGCTGGCCGTCGGAGTGGGCAGATTATCGCCCCGTGTGCCGCTGGCGCAGCTGGCATTGCCATCCACGAAGATACCGAATGCAGTCAAATAGGACACATCAGCCGGCAGATCGTCGTCCACATCGATATTCGTGCCCGTCGCCCCTCCGGCCGCGTTCGACACGACGATGCAATATTCGATCGTGGCGCCCGGAATTGCCTTGGGATTGGTCGGCCCGTTTACGGGGTCGCTGACGATGCGGCTGGTCTTGCTGACCGACATGGTCGCGCCGGCAACGACATATTTGCCGACATCGGAATAGGCTCCGTCGCGCGCTGCATCGGTGGTGCCCGCCCCATCGGTGAATACGGTGTCGACGCCTGCCGTATTGGCCCCGGCCGTCTGCGTGATGGCGGCGCCCTGCGTCCCGGCGGTGCCGCCTTCGCGGGCGGTGCCGGTCAACACGACGTCGAATTCGTTACCGTTGACTGCACCAAGGCCGATGTCGGCGATGACGATCACGGCGACGGTTCCGTCGGCAGCGACTTCGTCGAGATAGGTGATCGGGCCTGTGGCCAGCTCGGCGGCGCTCAGGCTACGGTCGCCATTGGTGTCGCGATAGACTTCGAAATTGGCGATATTGGCGGCATTGCCCGCATTGAGCGCTGCAGCCAGCCGGATGTCGACGACGGCGTTCGACAGGTTCGTCACGTCGAACGCGAGAACCTGGTTCTGAGCCCCCGGGGCGACCGACGTTGCGGCTGTCCCGGCAAAGTCCACCAGCACGTCGATCTTGCGATCGACCGTAAAGGTATTGGATGCGGTTACGGCCGTCTGTGTCACACCGCCCACGTCGAAACTGACGGAGACATTGTTCGTGATCGAACTGCCCGCGGTACTGCCCCCCGCCAGGGCGGGACTGGCGCTGAATGCAATGAGCGCAATCGTGCTCACTGCCCCCAGCAATTGCTTGCTGCGTTTCATTCTACTCTTCCTTCTGATGTACCCTGCATTCCCCTGTCCGCCCGCAAGGTGTGGCGGTTATCGTCCGCCGGTCAGCGGATGATGGCTGGATATTCGAGACGCCCGCTTTCCCCCGGTGCGACCGAGGGGAGTGTCCAGCGGACATGAGTGACATCGGCCTGATCTGCCGGACGGGAGCCGCCGTCCTCGGCCATGACGGACAGCTGCGAAAGCGTGCCGAAGCTCTTGCCGCCGTCGACCGATACGATCAGCGTGGTGTCGGCATCCGGCGCCAGGCGTACTGCCGGCGGCAACGGATTGGTGACGACGAAGTTATCGACCGCTTCGTCGCTGCCATTGTTGTAGTCCGTCCCGAAGATCAGCCGATCGCCCGGGACGATCGTGTTGGGCTCGACCAGCTCGGTAACTTCTTTGCCGGACGCGTCGACCGAGACCGTTTCATGCATCACGCTACCTGATAGCGATATCGCCTGATCCTGCGCGGACAGCGGAGCAGTGCCCGCCGCCGTTGCTAGAATTGATATGAATAATATGAGGAAAGTACGCATATTTCAGACCTTTATGATCGAATGCTAAGTATCAATCTATGGTAACCTGGAATGTCACGGTATGGCTCGATCCGCCCGACACGGTGCCGAGATCGACCGAAATTCCGCTCGTGCCGGAGCGCCCGGCATCTGCGTCGGCAGCGTCGGTGAGAGTGGCCCCGTCGAGTTTCAGCGAACCTGCAACATAGGTGGTGTCGGCGGGCGCAGCGTCGGTGACGACAAGGTCGGAAACCGACCCGCTGCCTCTCACTTCGGCGCGTATCGCGTAGGTGATGGTTGCGCCCGGCACGATGCCGGTACCGCCGAACGGATCGAGCACAGTTGCGGATTTGATAAGGTCCACATCGGTGATGCCGACGCTCAGCGATCCGGTTGCAGTGGCATTGGCCCCGGTTGAACCGACGATGGCGTTGCCGCCGCCGGCACCCTGGCCTGCGAACGCCGTGCCCGGTGCCCCGGTCCCGGTCACCGCTTCGGCAAGCAGGCTCACATCGCTCTGGTCGCCATCGGCAACTCCGCCCGGAATGGTTACGAGGACGAAGACGGTCAGGCTCGCATCGGCAGCGATTGCCGCTGTCGTGGCAGGACCTGTCAGCATTTGGTCGACGCCCGGATCGTACACCCCGTTGCCGTTCGTATCGACCGCTATGCCATTGACCGTGGTGTCGAAGTCGTTGCCCGCCACGGCGGGGTTGGCGGTAAGCGTATAAGCCTCGGGCCCGTTGCCCGTGTTGGTCAGTTCGAAAGTCAGGACCGCCGATCCCGGCGCGGCCGAAACGGGTCCGGAATCGCGTGACGTGACCGTCACGTCTAGCAGTTCGTCGACCTTTACCGTGATGGTGTTGGAAGGGATCGTCACCGGGCCCGCTCCACCGTCATAGGTGGCGCTCGCGGTGTTCTCGATCAGTGTCCCGGCCTTCACGCCGCCGGCATGTGCAGGCGGCGTGACCAGGGCTGCCGCGATGGCCAGCGGGGCTAGGGCGAGGCGGAAAGGCGCTTTTGTCATGCGCCAGAAGTTAAGGGAAAGTGGTAATGGAACCGTTAAAACATACGCGTTTTTGCGTAAGCTTGCCGCGCGACGCGATGGTAAACGCGATCCTTACATTCGCACCACTCGCTTAACATATCGTGCGATTGGGCGCGCCAGCATCCGTTGGCTAGACCGGCTGCTTCGGAATACAGCCGCGCAAAGACCCGCGCCGATACCGGGGTGGCGGTAGGGCCGAACGCACTTGAAGCGCTGCATGAAATGATCGTGAAAGGGGGGAAACCACTGGTCGGGATGACTGGATTCGAACCAGCGACCCCCACACCCCCAGTATGGTGCGCTACCAGGCTGCGCTACATCCCGAAACCAGTGGAGGCGGCCCTATAGGGCGCGTGTCTGTGCATGGCAAGCGTACTTCGCCGCCAATTCGTTGCCCCGGCACCGCAATACTGCTAACCGCGCCGCACTTCCGCATATGGAAGGCGCCCGACCGCTTGAACAGCGGGCAGGCGTCACCCAATTGCGGACCCGACAGATACTGCAATTTCCTACAGGTATACCTTCGATGATCGACATTCTCGCCGCCGCCGGAAGTGCTTCCGCAGCACCGGCATGGACCGGCTGGGTGCTGCCGCTCGGCATGCTCCTGATCCTGTGGTTCCTCATCCTGCGTCCGCAAATGCGCCAGCAGAAGCAGCACCGCGAACGTGTTGCCGGCCTCGCCAAGGGCGACGAAGTGGTTACGGCAGGCGGTCTTGTCGGTAAGATCACCAAGGTGGACGAGCATTTCGTGCATGTCGAACTTGCCAAGGGCATGACCGTCAAGGCGGTCCGCAACACGATCGGTGAAGTGCTGTCCTCGCGCAGCACACCGGCCGCGAACGACTAAGCAGGGGCGCAACCTTCCATGCTCGAATTTTCTACCTGGCGTAAAGTCTGGTTGTGGGTGGTGACGCTGCTATGCGTCGCCGCCGCGCTGCCCTCGCTGCTGTCCGCAACCAGTGTACGCTGGCCCGACTTCCTGCCCGACCCGATGGTCAATCTCGGCCTCGACCTTGCAGGCGGTAGCCATATCCTGCTGGAAGCGGATGCTTCGCAGGTAGCCACGCAGCGCCTCGACAACATGGAAGAAAACGTGCGCAACACAATGCGCAACGCCGAACCGCGGATCCGCATCGGCGATGTTTCGACTCGTGACGGACGGCTCAGCTTCGTGCTGGACGATCCTTCCCAGATCGATCGCGCGCGCGAACTTCTGCTGCCGTCGATCAACGGAACCGGCCTCGTCCGCGAATGGGATATGGCGGTCGAAGACGGCAATCGCATGATCCTTACGCCTACGCAGGAAGGGATCAACACGGCGGTCAGCGATGCGATGGAAAGCGCCACCGAAGTGGTGCGCAAGCGTATCGACGAACTCGGCACGCGCGAGCCGACCATCATCCGCCAGGGCGATGACCGCATCGTGGTGCAGGTTCCGGGCCTGCAGGATCCCGAAGAACTCAAGGCGCTGCTGGGCCAGACGGCCAAGCTGGAATTCAAGCTGGTCGATCAGAATGCCCTGCCGAGCGATGTGCAGCAGGGTCTTGCGCCTCCGGGATCGGAAATCTTCCCCTATTCGGAAACGTCGGACTTCGCCGGCACGTCGCTCGCCGTTCGCCGTCTCGGCGGCATCCGTGGCGACAGCCTGACCGGCGCACAACAGAGCTTCGATGCCCAGACCAACGAACCGGTCGTAACGATCCAGTTCGATAGCGACGGCGGCCGCCGCTTTGCCAAGCTGACGACGGAAAACGCAGGCAAGCCCTTTGCCATCATTCTCGATGACAAGGTACTTTCGGCGCCCAACATCAATGAACCGATCCGTGGCGGCACGGCGCAGATCTCGGGCGGCTTCACGGTCGAAACGGCCAACCAGCTCGCAATTTCGCTGCGTTCGGGCGCGCTGCCGGTCGACCTTGCCGTGATCGAAGAACGTACGGTCGGTCCCGATCTCGGCGCCGATTCGATTCAGCGCGGCATGCTCGCCATGGGGCTCGGGTCCTTGCTGGTCATCCTGCTGATGATCGCCAGCTATGGCCGCTTCGGCGTCTATGCGACGGTTGCGCTGGTCATCAACATCGCCATGCTGCTCGGCATCATGGCGGCGCTGAGCACGACGCTGACCTTGCCCGGTATTGCCGGTTTCGTTTTGACCATCGGCGCCGCGGTGGACGCCAACGTGCTCATCAACGAACGTATTCGCGAAGAACGAAAACGCGGGCGGCGTGTCGTGGCAGCCGTGGAAACCGGTTATCGCGAGGCGAGCCGCGCGATCTACGATGCCAACATCACCAACTTCATCGCGGGTGTCCTGCTGTTCCTGTTCGGCAGCGGTCCGGTGCGCGGCTTTGCCGTGGTGCTGGTCATCGGCTTGTTCACCTCGGTCTTCACCGCCGTCACGCTGACCCGCATGTGGGTCGCCGGCTGGCTGCGCAAGGCCAAGCCCAAAGACATCTTGCTTTAGGAAGGGCGAGGATATGAAACTGCTCAAGCTCGTCCCCGACGACACCAACATCAAGTTCCTCAAATGGCGCATTCCCTTCTTCGCGGTCAGCATCCTGCTGATCGCCGCAAGCTGGGCGCTGGTTCTTACCAAGGGCCTCAATTACGGCGTCGATTTCGCCGGTGGCCTCGAAGTGCGGGCAACCTTCACTCAAAGCGCGGAAGCCCCTGTCGGCGAACTGCGCGAAAAGGTGGCGACGCTGGGATATGGCGATCCGGTGGTCCAGCGTTTCGGCGAGGACAACCAGGTATCGATCCGCGTGCGCCTGCCTGATGATGTGTCGGCCAACAAGGAAGCTGCACAGGCGGCGGCCAACGAGATCGTCAGCACGCTGCAGAGCGATTATTCGGACTTCCGGCTCGACGGTAATGACAATGTGTCCGGCAAGGTCTCGGGCGAATTCCGATTAACGGCACTTTACTCTCTTCTAGCCGCGATGGCGGCCATTGCGCTCTACATCTGGATCCGCTTCGAATGGCAATTCGGTGTGGGCGCCCTGTTCGCGCTGTTCCACGACGTCAGTCTGACGCTCGGCATGTTTGCCCTGTTCCAGATGGAATTCAGTCTGCAGATCATCGCGGCGATTCTGGCGATCATCGGCTATTCGCTGAACGACACCATCGTCGTCTACGATCGCATCCGCGAAAATCTGAAGAAATTCCGCAAGATGCCGCTGCCGGAACTGCTCGACCTGTCGGTCAACGAGACCCTCGCCCGTACGGTGATGACCTCGCTGACGCTGTTCGTCGCGCTGATCCCGCTTCTGCTGTTCGGCCCCGCCAGCCTGTTCGGCATGGTTGCCGGCATTACCCTCGGCCTGTTCGTGGGTACTTACAGCTCGGTCTATATGTCGGCGCCGATCCTCGTGTGGCTGGGCGTTACCAGCGACAGCTTCGTCCCCACCGAAACGGCGACCGACAAGCAGGAAAAGAAGGCGCGCGGCGTCGTCTAGACCAGCGTGTCGTAATAGGCGGCAAGCGCCCTGCCGTTTGCCGCCCAGCTGAATTCATCGACCGCCGCCGCCACCTTTTCGGGTGAGCGGGGGCGGGCGGTCACCAGCTCGATCCCCTCGCGCACCGCGCGGCAATTGCGCGCCACGATCACCCCGGCATCTGGCGTTGTCACTACTTCGCGCGCGCCTCCCGCATCGGTAATGACGATCGGCGTCCCGCAGGCCAGCGCCTCGATCCAGGCATTCGCCAGTCCTTCGCTGGCAGACGGCAGGACCATGGCATCGGCAGCGGAGAGCAGCGGCGGCAGGACCGCCGGGTCGAGGCTGCCCAACATGTGGACACGGTCGGCCACGCCCACATCCCGGGCCAGCGCCAGAAGGCTTGCCCGGTCCTCACCCTTGCCGATCAGCAGCAACCGCCCCTTGGGCAGATGCGCCAGCGCCTTGATGACAAGCGCCTGCCCCTTCCGCTCGATCAGCGCGCCGACGGTAACCAGCAGCAGGTCGTCATTCGTCAGCGGGACGTCGAAGGTCTGCGCCAGCCGCGCGCGCAGCCCTGCATGATCCATCGGCCGGAACAGGTCCCTGTCCAGCCCGGTGTAGTGAACGCGGATCTTCTCCCGCTCCATGCCGAGCATCGCCATGTCGTCCGCCAGCGCTTTGCATACGGCAAGCACGCCGGAGGCGGCCCTGGCAGTCTTGAGCAGCGCATCGCGGCCATATCGGCGGGCGCCCCAGTGATGGATGTCCGATCCGCGTGCCTTCACCGTGAAGGGCAGCCCCAGATCGCGCGCGATCATCATCGCGGCGGGGCCATCGGGATAGAAGAACTGCGCATCGACAAGGTCGAACGGATTTTGCGCGTGGAGCTGCCGGACAAGGGGCAGCACCGCGCGCGCTATCAAAGCCGGGTTCAACCTCCCGCCGATCTTGGGGATCAGGCGAAACACGGGCCGATGGACACGAATGCCGAAATCTTCGCTATCATGCGCCGCAGCAGCCAGTTCCCGATATCGCCCCAATGCGACCGGCGGCAGGCCGATGGGATTGATCACGGTCACATCCCACTGCGTATCGCGCTGCAGCGCCTCCAGCGACCGCGCCACGAAAATGCCGAACCGGGGCTGGGCAGGGTTGGGAAACAGCGTCGACAGCGAAAGGACGCGGCGCGTCTTGGACGTTTTCACAGCGTGCGCACCAGCATTTCCGCCACCGCGATCCAGGGGGCATCCTTGATCACATCCTGCTTCTGTCCCTGTCCGGGCGGCAGGATTCCCAGCAGTTCGCCGCGGCGGTCGATCAGCCGCCCGAAGGCGAAGCGTCCCCCCTTCTTTGGCACCAGCACATCGCGGTTAATCGCGCGACCCGCATCTTCCGGGTCCAGCTGGCGCAGCCAGAGCTGATCGCCCGGGCGATATTCGCCGTGCGGATAATCGACGTGGAGCACCATCAGCGCACCGTCCCCGCCAAGATCGGTAGACAGGATCGCATCGCGGGTTCTGGAAAGCGCTTCGGGTCCGTCCTTCGCCAGCTTCGCCACGATCTGCGGATGACCGGCCCGTTCGCTGCGGACCAGCATGTCGGCTTCGACATCCAGCGCGGCAGCTATCCGCTCCATCCATTTCAGCGACAGGTTCCGCATGCCCGTCTCCAGCCGTCCGACAGTCTGCGGCGTGGTCGGCGGATCGCACGCTGCGGCCAGATCGGCCAGCGTCATACCCTTCTGCTTGCGAATGTCGCGGATGCGATTGATCACTCGGTCACTCCCCTTGATAACCGATTTGGTTTTTTCACTTTCCTACAGGAACCGGGAGCGCGCAAGGCGGAATTTTCACAGTGGAGAATCCGATGCGTAATCTCGTCGAACGCGAACTCACCTCAGCAGGCCCGCGGCGCACGGGCGGGGCAGTCTCCGGCCGCCGCAGCGTGACCGTCAATCTTGCCGAAAGCCCGCTCACCTGGCTGCATTCGCGCGGTCATCTGACCGATCGCCAGTTCGATGCCGGAGAACGCCTGCGCACCGATTACGAACGCGCACAATTGCCGCCATCCGTCACCATGCGCTGGGATCCGGTCAGGGTGGACAACGGATCGTGTGGCCATGGTCTCACGGAATCCGAACGCCAGATTGCTGCCAAGGATCGCTTCGATGGCGCCATGGCCGAAGCAGGTCCGGGTCTGTGCGATATCCTGTGGCGCGTCGCCTGTGCCGGGGAAGGTGTGCCTGCTGCGGAAAAGGCGCTGGCATGGCCGGTGCGAAGCGGGAAACTGGTGCTCTCGCTTGCACTCGATCGGGTCGCACAATTCTATCGGATCGCCTGACCGTCAGGACAGTGTCAACCTGTCAACTTCACGGCTTGAAAATGAACGGCAGAAACTCAGGACCAAGCAGGGAACCGGGACGTTGCTTTCACAGGAATTGAAGGAGAATTGAACGTGAAACTCTATTATTCGCCCGGCGCCTGCAGTCTCGCTTCCCACATCGCGCTCGAAGAATGGGGCGGCGATTATGACACGGTGAAGGTCGATCTGGGCAAGCACCAGACCGAGGATGGCACCGATTTCTATTCAATCAGCCCGCGCGGCTACGTGCCTGCCATTTCCAGCGACGAGTTCGATCTGCTGACGGAAAACCCCGCTGTCCTGACCTATGTCGCGGAAAAGACCGACGCGCTACCCACCGGCAAGGACCGCTTCAAGCTGCTCGAATGGATTGGCTTTATCGGCACCGAGATTCACGGCGGCTATCACCCGCTGTTCGGACAGGACACGGACGATCGTCAGGCCAAGGCCAAGGACAAGCTGGCCGAAACCTACCGCCTGACCGAAAAACTGATGGATGGAAAAGACTGGCTCGTCGGTGATGGCCCGACGGTGGCGGACAATTATCTGTTCGTCACGCTGCTGTGGGCCGACAAGTTCGATGTGGACTTGCCGCAATCGCTGGTCGATTACCGCGAACGCAACAAGCAGCGCGACGCGGTCGGGAAAGCCATGAGCGCCGAAGGCCTGCTTTGACGGTAACGGCGTTGCGCGGCCGATTTCAATCGCCGCGCAACGCTGCAGCCACGCTGTCCCGTAAAACAGGGAGAAGGTCTTCCTCGAACCACGGGTGCTGACGCATGAACAGCGTGCTGCGCCATGCGGGATGCGGCAGTGGAATGAAATCCGGCTGGAATTCGCGATGGCGGCGCACGCGCTCCGCCATCGTCCAGTTTCTGGTTTGCGGTAGGTAGGCGCGCTGCGCGTATGTGCCGACCAGCAAGGTCAGCCGATCCTGCGGCAATTCGGCCATCACCCGCTCGTGCCACGTCGCGGCGCATTCGGGGCGAGGGGGCTTGTCGCCGCCGCTTGCCTTGCCGGGATAGCAGAAGCCCATCGGCACCAGCGCCACGCGGGCGGGATCGTACATTTCGTCCTTGGACAACCCGGTCCATTCGCGCAGCCGGTCACCGCTCGCATCGTCCCAGGGGATGCCGCTTTCGTGGACTTTGCTGCCCGGCGCCTGCCCGATGATGAGCAGCCGCGCAGTGGACGAGAAACTGGCAACGGGCCGCACCCCGTGCGGCAGATGTTCCGCGCAGATCCGGCAGGCCGCGATCTCCGCCTTCAGGCTCATCCCTCGACCAGTTCGGCGAGAGCCAGCCAGCGCTCTTCCGCCGCATCCTTTTCATTGCGGGCGTTCTCGATACCCTTGGAAATATTGGCAAATTTCTGTGGGTCTGTCGTGTAGAGATCGGGGTCCGCCAGTATTTCCTCACCCTTGGCAATGGCCACTTCCAGCTCCTCGATGCGCGCTGGCAGCAGCTCGTAATCGCGCTGATCCTTGTAGGACAGCTTCGTCGATTTCGGCGGAGGGGGGGAAGGGGGCGAAGCCTTGTTATCGCTTCCAGCGCTACGCGTCTTGCCGGTAATTGGTGCCTGCCGTTTGGCCATCCAGTCTTCGTAGCCACCGGCGACAACATCGACATTGCCCGTGTCGTCGAGGCCAAGGGTGATGGTAACCGTCCGGTCGAGGAAGTCGCGGTCGTGGCTGACGATCAGCACGGTGCCTTCGTAATCGGCGATGACTTCCTGCAGCAGGTCGAGCGTTTCGAGATCGAGATCGTTGGTCGGCTCGTCCAGCACCAGCAGGTTCGATGCCTTGGCGAATTCGCGCGCCAACAGCAGGCGGCTGCGCTCGCCGCCGGAAAGGACGGATACGTTCATCTCGACGATCTTGGGATCGAACAGGAAGTCCTTGAGATAGGCCTGCACATGCTTGCGCGTGCCGCGCACGTCGATCCAGTCGCCGCCTTCGGCCAGAACCTGGCGCACCGTCTTGTCGGCGGTGAGCAACTGGCGCTGCTGGTCGATCATCACCCCGGTCAGGGTCTTGGCGATATCGACCGTTCCGCTGTCGGGTTCCAGTTCGCCGGTCAGCATCTTCAGCAGGGTCGTCTTGCCCGCACCATTCGCGCCGACGATGCCGATCCGGTCGCCGCGCTGGATGCGCAGGCTGAACGGTTTGATGATCGTCCTCTCGCCATAGGACTTGGTGATATCCTGCACCGCGATCACCGATTTCGACTTGAACTCCGCTTCGGTCGCCAGCTGCAGCTTGGCAGTGCCGGCGGCAGTAATCATCGAGGCGCGCTGCGCGCGCATCTGACCAAGCTTTTCCAGTCGGCCCTGATTGCGCTTGCGCCTGGCGGTCACCCCGCGTTCCAGCCAGTGCGCTTCCAGCTTTAGCTTGGCGTCCAGCTTGTCCGCAGCGCGGGCTTCTTCGGCATAGACCTGTTCTTCCCAGGCTTCGTAGCCGCCGAAACCCACTTCCTTGCGCCGCAGATTGCCACGGTCGAGCCACAGGGTCGTGCGGGTCAGCCGCTTGAGGAAGGTCCGGTCGTGGCTGATCACGACGAAGGCGCCCTTATACCTGTCCAGCCAGCTTTCCAGCCAGTCGATCGCACCCAGATCGAGGTGGTTGGTCGGCTCGTCCATCAGTAACAAGTCAGGGTCCTGCGCCAGCGCGCGGGCGATCGCCGCACGGCGCTTCTCGCCGCCGCTCGCACCCTTGGTTTCCCGGCTCATGTCGATGCCGAGCTGGCCCGCAATGGCCTCGACCTCATGTTCCTGCGGGGCATGCTCGCCCACCAGTGCCCAGTCCATCAGCGTGGCATGACCGGTCAGGTCCGGATCCTGCTCGAGCAGCACGACGCGCAGGGCTGGCTTGGTCTTGCGAATGCCGGCGTCGGTCTCGACCTGCCCGTCGATCATGCGAAACAGCGTGGTCTTGCCCACCCCGTTGCGCCCGATCAGCGCGATCCGGTCGCGCGGTCCGATATGCAGGTCCAGCGGATCGTGATCGGGCCCGCCGAACAGCCATTTGCCGCCCTGTTGCAGGGCGATGCCTTCGAGGCTGAGAATTGGGGGCTGTGCCATAGGCCGCGCGAGGTAGTCGCGCAGGGGCGGTCCGGCAAGCCTTCACCGATAAGGTCAGTTGCGGGAGCCTTGGAACGATTGGCTCCCGGCGACTTATTGCTGAGCTGCTGCCCGCTGCTCGTCGGCCATGCGGGCGACATCGGCGAGCAATTGCTGCGCGTCGTAGATGATGCCGTCCTTGATGGTCCAGCGCACGCCGCCGACCTGTTCGATCGTCTCGTCTTCACGGTTGAGGCGCGTATGGCCGGTGCCGTACAATACCTTGAAGTTGGCCAGCGGATTCTCGGGCACGATCACCAGATCGGCCAGCTGGCCCACGGCGATCCGGCCCATCGGCGGCGCTTCTCCGCGTGGATCGTAGATTTCGCGCGCGCCGTCGATGGTCGCAGCGCGGATCACGGCGAGCGGCGACAGGCCGGCCTCGCGCAGCATCTCCAGCTCGCCGATATAGGCGAAGCCCCAGGTCTGATAGATATAGCCCGGATCGGATCCGGCAGTGACCCGACCGCCGCGCTCGTGAAACTCCTTCGTCAGCTTGAACCATTTCTGGTAGAACTTGCGCCAGGCGACCTCGTCCTCGGTGGTCCAGTCCTTGTAATAACTGCCGTGATTGGTGGCGCTGGGGGCGTAGAAATCCATCAGCGACGGGATGGTGTATTTCGCGTGCCAATCACGCGTCTTCGCCGCCATCACGTCCCGGCTGGCGGAATAAATGTTGAATGTGGGGCTGAGGGTTACCCCGCTGTCGACGAGAAAATCGATATATTCGTCCCATTTCTCGCTGCCCGGCTCGACGGCCTGCGGAGCGAGCTGCGCCACCCACGCAAAGCGCGACTGCTCGTCGAAGTAATTGTAATTCTCGGGATAATAGGGCAGCCCGTCCTTCAGCAGGCTTTCGAAATGGCCGTAGAAGTGCGTCACGCCGCCAAGGCCCAGTTCCACGGCCGTGCGGGCGTTGACTTCAGCAACACCGGTCTGCGCCAGATGGGCGACAGTCCCCATCTGCTGCTTCTTCGCTTCGTCAAGCGCCGCGCCGAGCACCTCGGGACTGGAGGAGTTGAAGAACTTCACCCCCCAATAGCCCTGTGTCTTCGCCCACCGCACCCACTCGCGCGCCTTTGCAGGCGTGTCGGGATTGCCGCCGGACCATTTGTCCCCGAACACGATGTAGGGGATCAGGCGCGGCGCGGTGATCGTGTTGGCCGCGCTGCGGCTGGCGTCCGACAGGTCGGGTGTGCCGGGGCCAAAGTAAAAACTCACGCCGCGTACGGTCGTGACGCCGTGCGCCAGCCACAGCTTGTATCCATAGGATGGCTGCGCCGCCTTGCCCTCATCCCCGTTATGGCCGTGCACATCCACGAAACCGGGCAGCACATACATGCCCGCGGCGTCGACCACGCGCTCGGCGCCCTGTGCTTCGCTATCGGGCGCACCGCCGGGGTAAAGCGCGGCGATGCGATTGCCTTCGACCATGATGTCCACCGGACCTGCGGGCGGGGCGCCGCTGCCTTCGATAACCGTCGCGCCGCGGATCAGCAGCTTGCCGAACGGGCCTTCGCCTTCGTCCGATGCACGGTCGGGCACACGCTCCATTTGGGCAGCGAGCGGTTGCAGGCCCATGGTGGCCAATGCGGCGAGTGCGACTTTCCAGACTTTCATGTGTCCCCCACGTTTGGTCCGTTGGGCTAGCGCCAACGACGCGCAGAGGAAAGTGGGAACACATCTGTTCAGCAAGCCGTAAAGCCGAAAGGCCGACTAACCGTCCGAACAATGAGGAGTATTTTGATGATCCGTTACGCAATTCCTGCCTTGGCTGCTGCGGCTATCGCCTCCAGCGCACAGGCGGCAGAGGTCCAGATCCAGTCGCAGGGCCCGGTTGTCGAACTGTCGGTCAGTGAAAGCGTCGATGCCAAACCCGATATCGTCGATATCGGTGCCGGTGTCACCAGCCAGGCGAGCACAGCGGTCGAAGCAATGCGTATCAATGCCCGAGAGATGAATGCGGTGATCGATCGCATCAAGGCGCTGGGCATCAAGGACAAGGACATCCAGACCACCGGCATCAACCTGAGCGCGCAATACGATTACGATCAGAGCACGAGCCGGCAGGTCTTCCGCGGCTATCAGGCATCGAACCGGGTAAATGTCACCCTGCGCGAAGTGCCGCGTGCAGGCGAGGTGCTCGACGCGCTGGTTGCTGCCGGGGCGACCGATATCAATGGCCCGAACTTTGCGCTCGACGATGATACCGGCGCCCGTGCACAGGCGCGCAAGGCCGCCTTCGACAAGGCGCGTGCGCAGGCCGAGGAATATGCACGCTGGTCGGGCTTTTCCGGAGTGCGCCTGCTCGAAATCAACGAATCCGTCGCCGCCGGCCCGCCCATGCCTTACGCCCAGTCGGCGGAACGCAAGATGATGGACGTGAGCGCCGCGCCGACCCCGGTCGAACCCGGCCTCGTCGGCACGATGGTCTCGCTGACGGTTAAATTCGAGATGACTCGCTGAGACTTGAGGCGCTTAGCCCGCCAGCATTCACACCTTGTTCAATGCCGGCGGGATAGGCATGGTCGCATCATGAAGCGCATCTTTGCCTCTCTTCTCGCTTTCGGGCTGGTTGCCGGTCCGATAATGGCCGAACCCGCCTTTGCGCAGCGTCGCTCCGAACAGGGCGAAGCGCGGCGGGAAATGAGCGCGGGCAACATCCTGCAACTGCGGGAGATCGAGGCGCGGATTCTGCCAAGCATGCGCGGCGCCGAATACCTCGGCCCGGCTTACGATTCGACTGCGATGGCGTACCGTCTCAAGTTCATCAAGGACGGGCGGGTCATGTATGTCGATGTGGATGCACGCACCGGCAAGGTGCTGCGTCGCAGCCGCTAAAACGGGCCGCGCGGCATTCCCATTGAAACCCCGTTCATGTTGACGCGTTCATCTACATGAACGAAACGCGTGATAAATTATCCGAGGACGGACATTCATGAGGATCCTGATCGTCGAGGACGAGCCTACGCTCGGCCAGCAACTTAAATCGACGCTCGAACAGAACGGCTATGCGGTGGACCTGTCCACCGATGGCGAGGATGGGCATTTCCTGGGCAGTACCGAGGAATATGACGCCGTCATCCTCGACCTCGGCCTGCCGGAAATCGACGGGCTGACGGTACTGGGCATGTGGCGCAAGGAAGGCCGCAAGTTCCCCGTTCTGGTGCTGACCGCGCGTGACAGCTGGTCCGACAAGGTCGCGGGTCTCGATGCCGGGGCGGACGATTATCTCGCCAAGCCGTTCCAGACCGAAGAGCTCATCGCGCGCCTGCGGGCGTTGATCCGCCGCGCATCGGGCAACACCTCCAGCGAACTGACGGCGGGCGATGTGCGTCTCGATACGCGCTCGGGCCGCGTCACCCTGCAGGGCGAGCCGGTCAAGCTCACCGCGCAGGAATACAAGCTGCTGTCCTACCTCATGCACCACAAGGGCAAGGTGGTCAGCCGCACCGAACTGATCGAACATATCTACGATCAGGATTTCGACCGCGATTCCAACACGATCGAGGTCTTCGTTACCCGCATCCGCAAGAAGCTGGGTGCAGACGTGATCACGACGATCCGTGGACTCGGTTACAGCCTCGACGATCCCGCCGACCAGCCGCGCGCATCCTGACGGAGACGGCGGCGAGGCGGCGGCGGTCGGGCAGGTCCCGCCGGCGTCCCCGCCTGCCGAAAATCCGGTGACCATCGCCCATCCGGCGGCGCGGCGCAGCCTTGCGCGGCGCATGATGGTGATTGCCGCGCTGTGGATCAGCATCCTGCTGCTCGGCGGCGGCTTCGCGCTCGACCGTACTCTCGTCCGGCTGGTGGAGGATAATTTCGACGAGCAGCTGGAATATGTCCAGACCGCGCTGATTTCCACGGCCGAAATCGACAGTTTCGGCGATGTGCAGCTCTATCGCTCCCTCGGGGACCAGCGTTTTCTGGAGCCCAACAGCGGGGTCTACTGGCAGGTCACGGGCGAAGGGCATCAACCCTTTCCCAGCCGCAGCCTGTGGGATCGCAGTCTCGAACTGCATGGCGATCACGTCGACAAGCAGCCGCATTTCTACAATTCCGACCAGTTCGAAGGCGAGCCCCTGCGCATCGTCGAGCGTACGGTCATGCTACCCGACAGCGATACGGAGTGGACCTTCGCCGTCGCCTCCGCCCGCGGAGAACTGGACTATCAGATCACCCGGATCCGCTCGATCCTGATCTGGAGCTTCGCGGCGCTGGGCATGGGCCTTCTCACCCTTGCCATGCTGCAAAGCTGGTACGGTCTTTCGCCGCTGCGGCGCGTGCGCAACGCTATCCAGGCCATGCGCAGCGAAGGCGCGAACCGCATTTCCGAACCCCTCCCGCTGGAGGTCGAACCTCTGGTGGAGGAAATCAACGCGCTCCTCGCCCATACCGAACAGCAGGCGGAAGAAGCGCGCATGCATGCCGGCAATCTCGCCCACGCTCTGAAGACGCCGCTGACGGTGCTCACCAATGCGGCGACCGCGCACGATCCCAAACTGTCCGATCTGGTGTGCCGCGAAACCAAGACCATGCAGCGCCATGTCGAACACCATCTCGCCCGGGCACGGGCCGTGGGGCGGCGCGCAACCGGCCATTCGCGCGCCGAAGTTTGGCCCAGCGCCGAAAGCGTACTGCGCGCGGTGACCCGCATTTACGATACGACCCGCTTCGATCTCGACGGGAATCGGAACGCTGCCGTCTCGATCGAGCGGCAGGATCTCGATGAAATTCTCGGCAATCTGATCGAAAACGCCGCCAAATACGGCGGTGGCAGCGTGTTCGTCACCATCGATGCGCAGCGCGATTCGAAAGAATGCATCATCTGGATCGAAGATGACGGGCTGGGCATTCCCGAAGCCGACCGCGCCCGGATATTCGATCGCGGTGCGCGGCTCGATACGGGCAAGCCGGGCACCGGCCTCGGCCTCGCCATCGTGCGCGATGTCGCGGAAATCTACGGCGGCTCGGTCGAACTGGCGGAAAGCGAGGATCTGGGCGGCCTGCTGGTGCAGCTAAGCCTGCCGCGCAGCGCGCTGTAATGCCTGCCTAACGCTGCGCCGCCTGTTCGTGGTGGCGGATCACCTCGTCGATGATGAAGCGCAGGAATTTCTCGCTGAATTCCGGGTCCAGCTCGCTTTCTTCCGCCAGCCGCCGCAGCCGTTCGATCTGTTCCTTTTCGCGGGTGGGATCGGCCGGGGGCAGCGTTACCTTCGCCTTGTATTCGCCCACCGCCTGCGTGATCCGGAACCGCTCGGCCAGTATGTGGATGAGCGCGGCGTCGATATTGTCGATGCTCTTGCGAAAACCTGCGAGAACGGGATCGGGCTGGGGCGATGTGGTCATGCTGCCACGCTAGCGATAAATCCCGGCTTGCCAAGAAAGCTTGGGCAGACCATGGCCAAGCCGAAATGTCAGCCGAAGTTATCCCCCTGAAGCGCAAGGAGCTGGAAGGCTCCATCGAACCCATGCTGTCCCTGACGGCGCATGGCATGAACCAGGTCAATCAGGTGATCCTCGATCGCATGCAAAGCGAAGTGCCGCTGATCCCGGCGCTCGCGGGGCACCTGATATCGGGCGGCGGCAAACGCCTGCGCCCGATGCTTACGCTCGCCGGGGCGGACCTCGTCGGTTACAGCGGCACGCGCCATTACAAACTCGCCGCCGCGGTGGAATTCATCCACACCGCCACGCTCCTGCACGACGATGTCGTCGATGGCAGCGATCTTCGGCGCGGCAAGGCTGCGGCCAACATCATCTACGGCAATCCCGCCACCGTTCTGGTCGGCGATTTCCTGTTCAGCCGTTCGTTCGAACTGATGACCGAAGACGGCAGCCTCAAGGTGCTGAAAATCCTTTCGGGTGCCAGCGCGATCATTGCCGAAGGGGAAGTCGACCAGCTGACCGCCCAGCGCAAGATCGACACCAGCGAACAGCGCTATCTCCACATCATCCGCGCCAAGACCGCGGCCCTGTTCGCGGCCGCCAGCCGGATCGCCGCCGTGGTTGCCGAATGCAGCGACGAACAGGAACAGGCGCTCGACGAATATGGCCGCAATCTCGGCGTGGCCTTCCAGCTCGTCGACGATGCACTGGATTACGATTCCAACGCCGCTGCCATGGGCAAGGACCGGGGCGACGATTTCCGCGAAGGCAAGATGACGCTGCCCGTCATCCTCGCCTATGCCCGCGGGACCGAGGAAGAACGGGAATTCTGGAAAGCTGCCATCGGTGGTTTCCGGACCGAAGATGAAGATCTCGATCACGCCATCCAGCTCATCGAACGCCATCAGGCGGTCTCCGATACCAAGCTGCGCGCGCGCCATTTTGCCCAGCGGGCGATCGATGCCCTGTCGATCTTCCCCGACGGCAAGGCACGCCAGGCGATGACGCAGGCCGCTTTGTTCGCGGTCGCGCGGGGGTATTGATCCCGTCTCCGCGTGATAGGGCGCTCTCGTGAATAACGATCTGCCCATTCATGCCGTCCTGCCCGAACTGCTCGGCGCGCTTCGTCAGGGCAGCGGGGCTGTGCTCGTTGCCCCTCCGGGCGCGGGCAAGACCACGGCGGTCGCTCCTGCACTGCTGAACGAAGACTGGTGCACCGGCACCGTCATCCTCACCTCGCCGCGGCGCGTGGCGGCACGGGCCGCCGCGGAACGCATGGCGGAAACGCTGGGCGAAAAGCCGGGGGAAACCATCGGCTATCTCACGCGGCTCGCCAGCAAACGCTCGGCCAGAACCCGCGTATTGGTGGTGACCGAAGCCATCTTCGTGAACACCATTCTCTCCGATCCCGAACTGGCGGGCATATCCGCCGTCCTCTTCGACGAAGCGCATGAGCGCCATCTCGACAGCGATCTCGGCCTTGCGCTCGCGCTCGAAAGCCGCGCCGTCCTGCGCGACGATCTGCGCGTTCTGGTCATGTCGGCCACGATCGACGGCGCGCGGTTCGCACAGCTTCTGGGGGCCGATACGCAGGTGATCGAAAGCGCGGGCCGGGCGCACCCCTTGCAGATCAGATGGTTCGGATCGTCACCGCAGCTCGCGGTGGAAGATGCCGTGGCGCAGGCCGTCGCCTCCGCCTGGCGGGAAGAGCAGGGCGATATCCTCGCCTTCCTGCCCGGCGTACGGGAAATCGAACGGGTGCGCGAACGTCTGGAAGCGCGTCTGCCGTCCGCACTCGTCCTTCCGCTCCACGGGCAGGTCGATCCTGCGGGGCAGCGTGCTGCCATCAGGCGCGATGCCGAAGGGCGCCGCCGCATCGTTCTGGCCACCGCCATTGCCGAAACCTCGCTGACGCTCGACGGCGTATCCGTCGTGGTCGATGCCGGCCTGTCCCGCAGGGCCGAATTCGATCGCGCGGCGGGCACCACGCATCTTATTACCCATCGCGCCAGTCAGGCCGCGGCGGCCCAGCGCGCCGGGCGCGCGGCGCGGCAGGGTCCGGGCATCGCCTATCGCCTGTGGGAAGAGGCAGGTCATGGCGGGCGGCCGCCCTACGATCCGCCCGAAATGCTCACCGCCGATCTTGCTCCGCTGGTGCTGGCGCTGGCCCAATGGGGCAGCGGCGACCCGCTTGAACTCGGCTGGCTCGATCCGCCGCCTGCCGCCTCCATCAGCGCGGCCCGGCAGACACTGGTGGCGCTCGGCGCGCTCGATGCAGATGACCGGATTACCGAACGCGGCACTCGTCTCGCGCAGCTTCCGCTCGACCCGCAGGGGGCCGCGACCATTCTCTTCGGCGCGGAACATGGGGCGGAAATGCAAGCGGCGCGGATCGCCCTGCTGCTGCAGGAACGCGGTCTCGGCGGGCAGGGGGAAGACCTCGAAGCGCGCCTCTCGCGCTGGAACGGCGATCGCGGCGCCCGGGCAGAGGCCAGCCGCAAGCTGGCGGCCAGATGGGCAAAGCAGGCGCGCGGTCTGGTGCAGGGGGCGCCCGATGGCGAGACTGGGCCCAGCCCGCCGCCCGGCATCCTGCTTGCCGCGGGACGGCCGGAATTCATCGCCAGACGGCGCGATGCCAGCGGTGAAAACTGGATTACCGCCGGGGGCAGGGGCTTCGTGCTCAATCCCGCATCTCCGCTTGCCCGTGGGCAATTTCTGGTCGTGGGCGATGCGCAGGGGCAGGCGAAAGGCGCGCGGATCACCTCGGCCATCCCGCTGGAAGAAGCCGATCTGGAACGCTGGCTGCCGGACAGGATCGAACGCAGGCATGTGCTGCGCTGGACGGGGGAGCGGGTAGAGGCGCTGCTTGAACGCAGACTTGGCGCGATCACGCTGGCGCGCGGGCCGGACCCGGCACCAGATGGGCAGGCCATTGTGGATATGCTTGTGGAAAAAGCTCTGGAAAACCCGGCAAAGATCCTCCCAACAGAACTGCTCGCCCGCGCCGGCCATGCCGGTGTCGCCGGGCTGGAACGCGACGGCCTGGCTGAAAATGCTCCGCTCTGGCTCGCACCATTGCTGCAGGGGCGACGCGATCTCGATTTACCCAGGGGAAGACTGGTCGATGCCTTGCTCGGCCAGCTCGACTGGGACAGCCGCCAGCGGCTGGACCGGCTGGCACCGCGCGAATTTACCTCTCCTGCGGGCACTACGCACCGCATCGACTATACGGGCGACGATGCGCCAAGCGTCGAAGTGCGCGTGCAGGCTCTCTTCGGACTGGAGAGCCACCCCATGGTCGGCGCAACGCCGCTCCTCCTGAAGCTAACCAGCCCCGCCGGGCGGCCGATCCAGTCCACCCGCGACCTTCCGAATTTCTGGCGTGGAAGCTGGGCCGATGTGCGCAAGGACATGAAGGGGCGCTACCCCAAGCACCGCTGGCCGGAGGAACCATGGGCGGAAAAGCCCAGTTTGAAGACCAAGAACGCCTTTTCACGCTCCGAAGGTTGAATTACAGGGTTAGTCCATGACCGCGAGAATCTACCAGCGACCGAAGAACGCCATGCAATCGGGCCGGGCCCGCACCGATGAATGGGTGCTCGAATTCGAGCAGTCCGAAGCGCGTCGGGCGGATCCGCTGATGGGGTGGACCGGCAGCAGCGACACGCAAGCACAGGTGCAGCTTACTTTCCCGAGCAAGGAAGAAGCGAAAGCCTACGCCGGGAAATACGGCATCGCCGCGCGCGTTCACGCTACGCCGCCCAAAAGTCTCAAGCTTCAGGCCTACGCCGACAATTTTCGCTGACCTGGCGGGTGAGGGCTCTTTTCCTCCCCCTGCTGCTTGCAACGGCAGCCTGCAGCGTCAATCCCCAGGGTTCGCCTGAACAGGGCAACCCCGGAACATCTGCCGCGCAGCAGGATCTTGCAGCGCGGATTTCCGAAATCGAAACGGCTTCCGGCGGGCGGCTGGGCCTTGCCTTGCATTCGCCGGACAAGGGCCTCGTTTACGCCTATCGCGGTGACGAACGTTTCGCCATGTGCTCGACCTTCAAGCTCGCCCTTGCGGCGATGACGCTGGATACGCCGGGCCTGCGCGAAAAGCGCCTCCACTTCGGGGCAGGGGACCTTCTCAGCTATGCTCCCTACGCGAAAGAGCGCGCGTCATCCGGCTGGATGAGCGGGCTGGAAGCGGCGCATCACGCCGTCACCCTCAGCGACAACACGGCGGCCAATCTGCTTCTGGCAGAGGTAGGCGGGCCGGACGGATTTACCCGCTGGCTGCGCTCCATGGGGGACGAAACGACCCGTCTCGACCGGAACGAGCCCGCGCTCAATGAAAATGCGCCGGGCGATCCGCGCGATACCACTACTCCCACAGCGCATGCGGACCTCGTGGGCACGCTTTTGTGGGGCGACCGGCTCGCACATGCCGACCGCGCCCTCCTGGAGGAATGGCTCGTAGAAACGACGACGGGTATGAACCGTCTTCGCGCCGGCCTGCCCGGTGAATGGCGCGCCGGAGACAAGACCGGCACCTGCGGGACCGGCGTTCAGGGCGAAGTGAACGATATCGCCATGTTCGAAACGCCAGATGGCTCGCGCTACATCCTCGCTGCTTATCTCGACCGCGCGGATGGCTCCGCATCCGATGCCGAAGCCCGTCTGGCAGAGGCCGCCCGCGCAATTGCCGACTGGCTACAGCAGATGGGAGCTTGAAACTCCTCTGACATCCGGCCATATGGCGCGCCGGGAGTCGGTCGGACGTTTGCGTTCGCTCACCGGGTCAGATCCGGAAGGAAGCAGCCCAGGTGGATTGCGGCGGGTCGGCCGGCTCCTTTTTCACCCACATTTCGTGACTGTGATGGCATGACATTCCTGCCGTCAGTCCCTACCTGTTCCAACATGGGTGATTCACCGGACAATCCAGATGGCCTTCCTTGGGAGAGCGAAGCGGACGCTCCCGACGCGCCGAGCGCTGCCGAACTCGAGGAAGCCGGACAGGAAGCCATGTTCGGCGCCGAACAGACGCCTGCGCCGGCCGATCATACGTATGATCCACATGCCTCCACTGTTCGGCAGCCGGCTCAGCCCTACCGCGTACTGGCCCGTAAATACCGTCCGCAGACCTTCGCCGAACTCATCGGTCAGGAAGCGATGGTGCGTACGCTGGCCAACGCCATCGCCCGCGACCGGCTGGCTCACGCGTTCCTGATGACCGGCGTTCGCGGGGTGGGGAAGACCTCCACCGCGCGCCTCATCGCCAAGGCTCTGAACTGTATCGGGCCCGATGGAAACGGCGGTCCCACGATCAGCCCCTGCGGCGTTTGCGAACCCTGCCGCGCCATCGCCGAAGGCCGCCACATCGACGTCATCGAAATGGACGCCGCCAGCCATACCGGCGTCGATGATGTGCGCGAGATCATCGAAGCGGTGCGCTACGCCGCCGTTTCGGCGCGCTACAAGATCTACATTATCGACGAAGTTCACATGCTTTCTCGCAATGCTTTCAATGCATTGCTGAAGACACTTGAGGAACCGCCTGCACATGTGAAGTTCCTCTTCGCCACGACCGAGGTGGAGAAGCTGCCGGTCACGGTGCTCAGCCGGACACAGCGTTTTGACTTGCGCCGCATTCCGGTCGAACTGCTCGAAAGCCACTTCGCCGACATCTGCGCCAAGGAAGGCGTCGAAGCCGATGCGGAGGCTTTGCACATCGTGGCCAACGCCGCCGAAGGGTCGGTTCGCGATGGTCTCTCGATCCTCGACCAGGCCATTGCTCATGCCGATCTCGACACTGAAGGCAAGGTAACCGCCGCCCGCGTGCGCGATATGCTCGGCCTTGCCGACAAGGGCGCACAGCGCCGCCTTTTCGGGCATATTCTCGAAGGCCAGGGCCGCGAACTGCTGGCCGCGATCGACGAGCAATACGCCCTCGGCGTCGAACCGCTCGCCCTCATGCGCGCCCAGATGGACCTCGCCCACCGGATCACCGTGGCGCAGGTTTCGGGCACCGAGCCCGAAGGCGTCAGTCCCGATGAGCGCGAGCAATTGGCGGGCTGGGCTGCACGGCTCCCGGCGGGCCAGCTGCATCGCCTCTGGCAGTTGCTGCTCAAGGGCCACGATGAAATCCGCCTCGCGCCCGATCCCCTGATCGCACTGCGTATGGCGCTTCTGCGCACGCTGCATGCAGGCCAAATGCCCGATCCGGGCAAGCTGGCGAAGAAGATCGAAACACTGGCTGAAGCCGGCCCCGTCAGGCAAGCTGCGGATGACGGGAGTCCGGTTGCAGAAGCGCCGCAGGCGTCGCTGGATTGGCAGGAACTGGTCGATGCGATCGATGCATCCGGGCTGATGCAGGAAGCCAGCATCATGCGCCTGCAGGTGCGCGTAGTCGAACTGGCAGACGGCGTCCTCCGCTTTGGCAGAGATGCCAAATTCTCGGATGATGTCATCCCGGTGCTGAAAGAAGCGCTGCACCGCCACACCGGCAAACGCTGGACCGTGGAAGAGGTCGCCGGGGGAGCCGGGGCTCCTTCGCTCGTCGAAGTACAAGTCAGCGAGCGCGATGCCGCAGCAGCCGCGACGCGCAATCACCCGCTGGTCAAAGCGGCCTTCGACGCCTTCCCGCAGGCAGAACTGATCGATGATGGCGGCGCAGCTCCCCAGCGCCGCGAAATACCCTGGAGTAGAAACGCATGAACATGGAAGAAATGCTCGCGCAGGCCCAGAAGGCTGCTGAAACGATCCAGAAGCAGATGGGCGATGCCCAGGCCAAGCTTGACGATATCGAGGTCGAAGGCGCGGCCGGTGGCGGTCTCGTCAAAGTCCGCGCCACGGCGCGTGGTCGCATTCTCGGCGTCTCGATCGACGATAGCCTGATGAAGCCGGAAGAAAAGCAGATGGTCGAAGATCTCGTGACAGCGGCTTTCAACGATGCCCGCGACCGCGCTGATCGCGTATCTGCCGAAGAAATGGACAAGATCCAGCAGGGCGTTGGCTTGCCGGCAGGCTTCAAATTGCCGGGTATGTAATCCCGGCTTTGCCCACCAAAGCAGCGTTTATGCCTAATTTTGTGGTAACGGCCGCTTAGGTATTTTTCAAAAGGTGTCGCCTAATCTTCCCGGACGAATCGACGGGAAGACGGCGTGGGCAAAACGGGGATCAGGACTACTTGTTCGGCACTGGCCGGCGCGTGCGCGCTCGCCGTTCTTTCCTCGCCCGCGGCGGCTGCGCCCAATGGATCGCAGATGCAAATCGGCGCGCAGGTCGAGGGGCGCTGCTCCGTGTCGACGACGGATATGGCATTCGGGGTTCTAGATACGAAGAATGTGACCCGCGTCGACACGAACGCCACCGTTTCGGTGTCCTGCGCGGGCCTGCTCACGTTCTTTCGCCTGACCATGGACTGGGGGCAGAATGCGTCGGGCGAGCAGAGGCGGATCAAAAACGCTTCCAACGACTACCTTCCTTACGAAGTCTATCGCAATAACAACCGCACGCAGCGCTGGGGTCAGCGAAACAGCGAGAGCCGCACCGGGGTGATACTGCTCGGTATCGGCAATGAGGACTTCGAAGCTTATGGACGTTTGTCCGGCATCACCCCCTCCACGCCAAAGGGCCGGTATACCGATCAGCTTACGGTCACTATCACGTTCTAGGCGCGGGCGTGAGGTGCTGCGACACGGCGGAGCGCCTTCCGAATTAACCGATATTTAGCCGAGTTGTCCTAGAGACGTCCTCTCGATTTCCAGAGGGGTGCTGGTGGTTTCTTTTCGTTCCGGATCGTTGCTGTGGGCGCTCGGCGCCGTCTGCCTTCCGGCGGTCGCTCATGCGCAGGCAACGCTTACCCCGACTGTCGAAGTGATCGATGGCTGCACGGTTCTTACCGCGGAAATGGCTTTCGATATCAGCGCAGGCGCCGGGGCAGGGCCGGTAGACAGCACCACGCAGATCGATATCGAATGCACCCGTCTGGCCCTGTTTCGTGTCGATATGGACCGGGGCAGCAATGCCAATGGCACCCAGCGTCGCATGCGCAACGGCTCCGGGGATTTCATTCCCTATGGCATCTTCCGCAATACCGCTCGCACGCAAACCTGGGGCAGCGGTTCGGGAAATGCTCCGCTGGGCATCGCCTGGGGGCGGGGCAGGGGCAGCATGACCGCCTATGGCCGGATCGCATCCGTACCGGCCAACCTGGCTCCCGGTGTTTACGAGGATATCGTGACCGTCAGCATAACCTTCTGATGTCCGTGCCGGATCCTGTCCCGCATGAGGCGGGGCAATGGCAATTTCTTCTCGGTCACACGCGGTTTTGTCACTGCGACGCGGTCAGGCGCTAATCCATCTCATCCACATGACTTTGGCGCGCGACGTTGCGGAGCGCGACTGGTCTCACCATATTCCGGGCGAACGGCCTTACCGGCCCCGAATGGAATTGATTGATGACCCAGACCTTCCCCCTCCTCCCCTTGCGCGACATCGTGGTATTTCCCGGAATGGTGGTGCCTCTGTTTGTCGGACGCGACAAATCGGTCGCAGCCCTCGAAGCGGCAATGGAAGGCAGCAAGGACATCTTCCTGCTCGCTCAGCTCGATCCGGGTTGCGACGACCCCGAACGAGATGACCTGTTTGACGTCGGCGTGATCGCGCAGGTTCTGCAGTTGCTGAAGCTGCCCGACGGCACCGTCCGCGTGCTGGTCCAGGGTACGTCGCGCGCAACGCTCGAACAGCTTGCACAGCGCGGTGAGCATGTCGAAGCCACAGTTTCCTCGCAGGACGAGGTAACAGCATCCGGCAGTGAAGTGACCGCCATGATGCGGCAGGTCGTCGAACAGTTTGGCGAATATGCGAAGCTCAACAAGAAACTTGGCGAAGAAGCCGCCGAGCAATTGGGTGACATCGACGATGCCAGCGAACTGGCCGATTCGATCGCCGCTGCGATTTCCGCGAAGGTCTCGGACAAGCAGGCGCTGCTGGTCGAAAAGGACCCGCTCAAGCGGCTGGAAATGGTGATGTCCTACATGGAAGGCGAGCTTTCCGTGCTGCAGGTGGAACGGCGCATTCGTGGCCGTGTAAAGCGGCAGATGGAGCGTACGCAGCGCGAATATTATCTCAACGAACAGTTGAAAGCGATCCAGAACGAGCTTGGCGGTGACGAAGACGGCAGCAACGAGATTGCCGAACTGACCGAAAAGATTGCCAAGACCAAACTCAGCAAGGAAGCGCGCGAGAAGGCCGAAGGCGAACTCAAGAAGCTCAAGGCCATGCAGCCGATGAGCGCCGAAGCGACCGTCATCCGAAACTACCTCGACGTTCTGCTGGGTCTGCCCTGGGGCAAGAAGAGCAAGGTCAAGAAGGACATCGGCAAGGCGCAGGAAGTGCTCGATGCGGATCATTATGGGCTTGAAAAGGTCAAGGATCGCATCGTCGAATATCTCGCCGTCCAGGCCCGTACACGCAAGTTGAAGGGCCCGATCCTCTGCCTCGTCGGCCCGCCAGGTGTGGGTAAGACTTCGCTCGGCAAAAGCATCGCGAAGGCGACGGGCCGTGAGTTCGTACGTCAGTCGCTGGGCGGGGTACGCGACGAAGCCGAAATCCGGGGTCATCGCCGTACCTATATCGGGTCGCTTCCGGGCAAGATTGTGAGCAATCTGAAGAAGGCCGGCAAGATCAACCCTCTGTTCCTGCTCGACGAGATCGACAAGCTGGGCCAGGATTTCCGCGGCGATCCGGCATCGGCCCTTCTTGAAGTGCTGGATCCGGAACAGAACAGCAAGTTCCAGGACCACTATCTCGAGCTCGATCTCGACTTGTCGGACATCATGTTCGTCACCACGGCGAACAGTCTCAATCTGCCGCAACCGCTGCTCGACCGTATGGAGATCATCCGGCTCGAAGGGTATACGGAAGACGAAAAGGTCGAGATCGCTAAGCGTCACCTGTTGCCCAAGCAGATCGGCGAACATGGCCTGAAAAAGGGCGAGTTCGAACTGACCGAAGATGGTCTGCGTGATCTGATCCGGTATTATACGCGTGAAGCGGGTGTCCGTACGCTCGAGCGGGAACTTGCTCGACTGGCCCGCAAATCGCTGCGCAAGATTCTCGAGAAGCAGGTCGAGAGCGTAACGATCACGCCTGAAAACCTGAGTGAGTTCGCCGGCGTGCGCAAGTTCAAGCACGGCATGGGCGAGGAAGAGCCGCAGGTCGGTGCGGTCACCGGACTGGCATGGACCGAAGTGGGCGGCGAATTGCTGACCATCGAAAGCGTCACTACGCCGGGGAAGGGCGACATCAAAACGACCGGCAAGCTCGGCGAAGTGATGAACGAAAGCGTTGCCGCCGCCTTCAGCTTCGTGAAGGCGCGCGCGCCGCATTACGGTATCAAGCCGAGCCTGTTCCATCGCCGCAACATCCATATTCACTTGCCTGAAGGCGCCGTTCCCAAGGATGGGCCCAGCGCGGGTGTCGGTATGGTGACATCGATCGTCTCGACGCTTTCGGGTATTCCTGTCCGTCCAGATGTCGCGATGACGGGCGAGGTTACGCTGCGTGGGCGTGTGCTGGCGATCGGCGGGCTGAAGGAAAAGCTGCTCGCGGCACTACGCGGCGGAATCAAGAAAGTCCTGATACCGGAAGAAAACGTGAAGGATCTCGCGGAAATCCCGGGCAATGTGAAAGATGGCCTGGAAATCGTCCCCGTTTCGCATGTCGACGAGGTGCTGGCGCATGCATTGTGCAGCGTGCCCGAGCCGATCGAGTGGACCGAAGCGGACGATCTGGCGAGCCAACCCGATCACACGCTGCGGGCGCCATCGCCGACTGCACATTAGGTAGGCCGAACCTAGGCGAGCGAATCGGGAGCTTTGGCGACCTATGCTGCGCGCTAATTTCGGTGTGTGCAGTGCAGCATCGGCGGATCGCGGGTCGCTTTATCTCAATTTTCCCGTCTCCGACCCCGTAAACCGCCGATTTTGGCCGAGAATGCCTTTGACAGAGGTCCGAAAAAACTCTCAATTCGTTCGCCTTCGCCGAGGCGATTCAGCCGAATTGATTTGATGATAAAAACTAGGGGGTTTCTCTAATGAACAAGAACGACCTGATCAGCGCAGTTGCCGATTCCAGCGGTCTTTCGAAGAACGATGCGTCGAGTGCCGTCGAAGGCGTTTTCGACGCTATCACCAAGGCCCTGTCGAGCGGTGACGAAGTGCGCCTGGTCGGCTTCGGCACGTTCTCGGTCGCCAAGCGCAAGGCTTCGACCGGCCGTAATCCGCGTACGGGTGAGCCCATGACGATCAAGGCGTCGAACCAGCCCAAGTTCAAGGCTGGCAAGGGCCTGAAGGATTCCGTCAACTAAATCGGAATTTCCGGTTCGCCCCCGCATATTGCAGAACGCAGCCGGTTCGATACTCGCCGCGCTTTCCCGGTCGGAAAGCGCGGCGTTTTCGTTTTACCTACACAGAGATCACCGAGTCGCGATGGCGTAGAGCGCGATCGCACCGGCGTTGGAAACGTTGAGGCTCTCGATCTCTTCGCCAATGGGCAGACGGGCGAGGGCATCGCAATGCGATTCGATATTCTGCCGCATTCCTTCGCCCTCGGCCCCAAGCACGATGGCTACCGGACCTGCGGGAAGAGCTTCGGCGAGCGTTGTTTCGGTGGCCCCTGTCAGCCCTATGCGCCAGTATCCTGCTTCCGCCATCTGCTCCAGCGCTCGCGCCAGGTTGACCACGCGCACCCACGGCAGGATTTCCAGGGCACCGGAAGCCGCCTTGCCGATGACCCCGCCTTCAGGGGGGGCGTTGCGATCCTGCGTCACCAGGGCAGCAGCGCCGAAAGCCGCTGCCGATCGCATGATCGCGCCGACGTTATGCGGGTCGGTCACTTGATCGAGGACGACGATGGGCCGTTCGGCATCGCCGCTCAGAACTTCATCGAGATGGATATCTTCCAGCGGCGCGCATTCGAGGACCAGCCCCTGGTGCGGCGCATCCTTTGCAACAAGCCGCGCCAGATCCTGCACATCGGCATATTCCAGAGGGAAGTCTTCGGGCAGTTCACCATCCAGCGATTCGATGGCTTCGCGCGTAGCCCATAGTTTGCGGTGAACCCGGTTGGGGTTCTTGAGCGCAGCTTCTACCGCATGGCGGCCCCACAGGCGAACCTGTCCACTACTCGCGCGGCCACTGCCTCGTCCGCCCTGCATTCGCCCTGCGCGGCCTCGCAAAGCCCGCTTGCGTTCACCCTTAGCCATCAAATCCGTCCTGTCTGCAACATTGGCTGCGGCCTGTGCCAGTGGGGGCATTGACAGGCAAGCGCCGCTTCGCCAAAGGGGCGCCTCTCGGCACGGGATCGCCATGCGATCTCACGATTTCTTCGATGAAATGGCCCGTGTGGACAGGTGGCCGAGTGGTTAAAGGCAGCAGACTGTAAATCTGCCCGCGCAAGCGTACGCTGGTTCGAATCCAGCCCTGTCCACCACCGCCTTTTCTTTCAGCATCTATCTGCATCCCCAGAAATCCATAGAAACCCTCGGATTTCTGCGGTATATTGCCTCTATTCCGTCCCCACACAGCCGCCGCGATCCACCCGCATCCGAGGCCTAGTGTGGGGAAGGTGTGGGGAAAGGTAGATGCTTCCCCACACTTGTATTTTCCGGAACGGCCTGCGGAAATGTGGGGAAGGAAATGGGCAAGCTCACGGCGGTAGCGGTAAAGGCAGCCTTATCGAATCCGGGCACGTATCAGGACGGGGAAGGTCTTTTCCTCAAAGTGGGGAAAACCGGCTCCGCTTCATGGCTGCTTCGACTCCAACAAGACGGCAAGCGAAGGGACATCGGGGTTGGGAGCGCCAAACTGGTCACGCTGGCGGAGGCACGCGAGAAGGCGAACGAACTGCGCAAGGCAGTGAAGGTCGACAAGCGTGACATTCTCACGGAGCGCAAGAACGAGGCTGCTGCCAAGGTGACCTTTCGTGAAGCAGCCACTCAGTACCACTCAGACAATGAAGCGGGCTGGAAAAGCGATGTCTACACACGCCAATGGTTCGCCAGTCTGGAGAACTACGCTTTTCCCAGACTCGGTGACATGCCGACCGGGAGCATCACAGCGGCTGACATCATTGAGGTCCTCACGCCGATCTGGCAGGAAATCCCGGAGACCGCGCGCCAGGTACGCAACCGGATTTGCGCGGTACTGGACTATTCGCACGCCAAGGGTTGGCGATCGACCGAAGCGCCATCGGGCAACAGCAGCCTGAAAGCGGGGAGGGGCCTTCCACGGCAGATTAAGAAAACCCAGAACCGCAAGGCTATGCCCTATGTCGCCATTCCAGCGTTTCTGACCGCACTGAGGCGCAGGCCATCCTTCGGACGTTTCGCGCTCGATCTCCTAATTCTGACCGGCACGCGCTCGCAGGAGGTCCGACTCGCGACATGGGAGGAATTCGATCTGGAGGAGCGCCTCTGGACGATCCCGGCAGAGCACATGAAGCGCAGCAAGGCACATGTGGTCCCGCTCTCCGAGGCTGCGCTAGGCGTCCTCGCAAAGGCCGATGCCTTCAAGGTCGAAGGTGCCGAAGTCGTCTTCTCCGGTGCAACCGGCAAAGCGATGTCCGACATGACGCTGCTCAAGGTGCTGCGCGATATGCAGGAACCTTTCCACGTCCACGGCTTTCGCTCGGCCTTCACGGACTGGGCGGCGAACGCAGGCTTCCCTAACGCGGTGGTCGAAGCCGCGCTGGCACACAAGACGCCAGACGCGGTTCAGGCAGCGTATCGCCGCACCACTTACCTTGGCACCAAAGAGGACCCCGGTATGCGCGTGAAGCTCATGGATGCATGGGGTGCCTATTGCTCCGGTACGGTCACTGTGAGCGAAGCGCTCAACGCGCACGACTAGCGCAACGCTCTCCGTATACAAACCGCCTCAACCGCTGGCGCGCATGGCTCTACCATGCCGCCTGCCTTCCGGCGAGGATGGGAGGGGGAGGGAAAACCGCAAATCGATGCCCTGGCGCGGGCCAGCGGGCGTCAGCCCGCCACCCGGGGGCGTCTATTTGCGGTTTCGGGAACGAGAGGGCGAAGCCCTTGGCGTTCCCGCGCAAGGATCGCGCCAGCGATCCGCACAAACAACGGCACCCTTGCAACGGCGCGAAGCCGCCGGACGTCCTGCGCGCGCGATCAGTGCGCCAGCGGGCGTCCGGCAATGAGAGAGGCAAGAGTGCCTGAGGGTTAGCTCGAGAACGCCGCGCCCTCAGTAGCGCGCAGTGCGGGAAAGAGCGCGTCCTCCAGAAGCTCCCGCTCAGCTTCAAACTGCTCCTGATCGTCACCCGAATGGGCCGGGACTACGGGCCCGGTCCGCGAAGCGGATAGAGCAGGTCGCCCGAAGGGCAGCGTAATGAAAACAAGCCTGTCGATGGGCAGAGACGGCCTCCTTCTCGCAGCCATAATTCCACGGGAAACGCAATTTCTGTTCGCTGCTAGAAGGGTAAGACTTGCGCGAAATGGCACTCATCCCTATTTTTCGTTCTAGCGGTGGGGGTATCCCTCGCCAACGATATAGCCCAAACGTGTTTCCGGTCACTCCTGATGGCTGATATTGGAAAAAACCGGGCTTAGGGGTCGCTCTTTTTGGAGAGCGACCCCTTTTCGTTTGTCATGCAAATTAGAGGGAACCGGTACCGCGCGAGGTTGAATCGGTTTGGCGCCATCGCCTAACGAAGTGCGCTAAATGGGATAGACCCAAGGGGCTTGGCAGGCATTTTGGGGAATGCTGTGTATCCGGGGCGCTGGATATTCCTCCTCGTCTGATCGTAGTAGACTGATAGGATTCCTGACAAAAGAAATTGAAAGCTGTGGTGTAGCTGATGCTCCGCTAGGCTCAGGAAAAGGTACTTCGCCTCCATGGTCTTCGCTGTCAGCTTTTCGGGCGGACGAACCTTGAAAACGTACCATCCTGAGAGATCGCCGATAAATCCGATCATGTCGTCGAAAGTCACGGACGGCGTGTACAAATCCGAAAGCTTTTTGAAGATCCGCCCTTCTTTTTCTGCCGCGCTGTCGGCCAATTGGGAACCTGCGCCCACCAATGCGAGAAAGGGACCTCGGCGACGTTGAGCGGGGTCTTTTCGATCGCATCGACAAACATGTGAAGCGTTCAGCAACGTTCGACACTCGGTCTCGATGTCGGCGTCTCTCAAGGTCTTCTTGACAGACAAAATCGCGACGACGCCTTCAGGGGGAACGATCACCGTCTCACCCATTCGCTGAAACACCGGATAGGTGCCAGTATCATACACGATTATGTCTAGCTGAGTTGAGTGTGTGTCCTCTTCACCCGACCTAAACCGATCATTTTGCCCGGTTTTCACTGCTGGCCGGAGAACGAAGCCAGTGAGAACCTCCAAATCCTTTGGTAGGTACTTTTGAAGGTAACTTCGCAACAGCGCTTCGACATAACGTCCGTCTTCACCCCTATGCTCCGCACCTGCCGTGGTCGGATGTGGAAGCAAAGTCTCGAATTGCCGGTACACGGCGAGCAGCGCACCGACCTCTTGATTCCAGAATTCTCTTAGTCTTTCACCGTCCATATCGCCACCTATTGGCCCGACATACGACGATCAGCAACCCGGACACCCCTTTGTTTCGGGAAGTATATGAATTAGAACACGAACCTTCATTGCCTGAGCGTCCTAGCCGCACAAATTGGATCGAAACCGACCTACAGCCTCAAATTGGGAGAGTATGGGCACTAGCGGATGCACTTCGGGACGCTTGCTGGAGATTGTTTCGCCCTTGAGCTTTGTAATTATACTAGGCGGATGGCCATCGTTCGACGAGGCGGAACACATCACAAGAGTTGTTCTGTCCTATAGGAATCAATCAATAAACCTGTAGTATTCGCTGCTGGGGATCAGGCTCAGGGGGAGCATCCAGTTTGTCACGCCCATTGTTCTCGCAATCAATAGACGCGCTTTCGGACGCGAGTGAACGAAATTGGTCAGACGCAGCCGAGCTTGGGCTGATCTTGCAGGAGTTGCATCATAGAGATTCGAGGGCGGCTGTCGCGCTTAGACAAAGATTGAGATCACGGTTGGACGAACTTTCCGGTAATGCGGCTAAGAAGAGCGATTTCCTGAGTTACCGCGCGTCAGCGCAGATCGACAACGATCAGCTTGCTGAAGATGAGGAGGCGGACACTTCAGCAATCCGCGACGCTGCATCGATTCAAGTCGATGTCGCGGAAAAAATCGGGTTCGTCTCTCAACAGAATGCGGTCCCGCCACTACGCGGAATCTCGGTAACTAACAACCAAGACGAGTCGCTTGAAAAGGCTGTTCTTACTCTTGAAACCGACCCAGGTTTCCTAAGCCCTCGCAGCTGGCAAATCGATTACATCGCTGCTGGCGAAACACTTCACATTCTCGACCAACGGGTCGACATAAGTGCCTCCTACACGAAAGGCTTAAGCGAAAGCGAGCGGGGAACGGTATCTCTCAAGCTTCGCAATCAAGATGGCGAGCCTTTAGCAATGCATGATGCGCCGACTGAATTGTTGGCGTCTGACCAATGGGGCGGCACAGATGCGATGCCGGAGTTGCTTGCTGCCTTTGTAATGCCGAACGATCCCGCCGTAGACAAGGTCTTAAAGGCTGCATCGGATGCGTTGCGACGAGCGGGGCGGCCCAGCGGTATCGACGGCTACGAAAGTGGCGACAGGACGCGTGTATATGAATTTGCCTCTGCGATCTGGGCAGCTGTTGCAGGATTGAAGCTGAGCTATGCCTTGCCACCTGCTAGCTTCGAACGATCCGGGCAAAAAGTGCGCACGCCCAGAGCAATCTTCGATGGTCGGATTGCGACATGCCTAGATACTGCCCTCCTTTTCGCAGCCACGCTGGAACAGGCACGTCTTAATCCTCTAATTGTGCTGACCGAGGGGCACGCCTTCGTTGGTTGCTGGCTACAGCCGCAGGAATTCGCCCAGTTAGTGACAGATGAGGTCGGTATTGTCCGGACCCGGATGGACCTTAACGAGTTGCTGCTCTTCGAGACTACGCTGGTTGCGGACCATCCGCCCTCTCGCTTTTCGCAAGCAGTGGATGAGGGACGACGTCAGGTATCAGAGCTATCGGGCGAAGATCTGTTCGTAGCCCTGGATATCCGCCGCGCGAGAATGCAAAAGCTGCTGCCACTTGCGACGATGTCTGAGACGCGCGAACCCGAAGATGACGACATTGAGTCGGGCCTCGCAGTCGAAATCGCACCAGGCAACATTCCCAAAGCGTTCGACCTATCGCAAATCGACGAACAAGATGACGATCCAACGGCGGATCGGATTGTCGATTGGCAACGTAAATTGCTCGATCTGACAGCGCGAAATCGTCTGCTCAATCTACCCAAGAGCGGCGCAGTCCTGTCATTGGTCTGTCCGCAGCCTGGACGCCTTGAAGACATGCTGGCCGACGGGAAAGACTTGCGCGTCAAGCCTCTCCCAGACCTTGCGATCGGTGGACGGGATATCGAGTTGCACCGCCAGCGTAGCCGCGAAGATTTAAAGTCAGAGCATGCGATAGCAGGCTTGGAACGCCTGGAAATCTACGCTGAACTGGAGAAACAGAAACTCGATGCAGCTCTGATCAAACTGTATCGTTCGGCAAAATCTGACCTTGAGGAAGGTGGTGCCAATACCCTTTATTTGGCGCTCGGCTTTCTTGAATGGAAGAAAGACGTCGGCGATGCTCGAAGCTACCGCGCGCCGCTCATCCTCCTGCCCGTCAGTCTAAAGCGGAGCAGCGCACGTGCAGATATGAAACTGTCTGCGCACCCTGACGATGCTCGCTTTAACATGACACTTCTGGAGTTACTGAAGACTGACTTTGGCCTTGCGATTGGTGGGCTGGATGGCGACCTGCCCACAGACGAGAGCGGGATCGACGTACAGGGCATTTGGAATCACATTCGTCACGCGATCAAGGATTCTCCCGGCTTCGAAGTGCGAGAGGATGTGGTTCTCGGCATATTTTCTTTCTCCAAGTATCTCATGTGGAAGGACTTGGTCGACCGTGCCGATCAACTGAAAGAAAACGCTGTCGTCAAGCATCTGATCGAACGCGGGACCGAAAAGTTCAGCGGTGGGGACGGTTTGCCCGAAATGGCGCGACCGGAAACACTCGACCGGGATACCGATCTCTCGGACCTCTATGCACCGCTACCGGCAGACTCATCGCAACTCGCCGCCGTCGTCGCGTCGGGCCAAGGCCATAATTTTGTGCTCGATGGACCGCCAGGAACGGGCAAATCGCAAACTATCGCCAACATGATTGCCCATAATCTGGCGCTTGGCCGCCGCGTGCTCTTCGTATCTGAAAAGCGTGCCGCTCTCGACGTTGTCTATCGCAGGCTCGAGGCGGTCGGTCTGGGTGATTTCTGTCTGGAGTTGCATTCGCATAAGAGTTCAAAGGCCGAGGTTCTGCGTCAGTTGGGCGAAGCTTGGGATGCCAAAGGGGCATTGTCATCCGATGAATGGCAGCGGGAAACCACGCGTCTCACGCAATTGCGCGATGAACTCAACGGCTTCACGCAGGCACTGCACAAGGTCCATTCAAATGGACTGACAATCCATGATGCCATTTGGCGCAGCGTTGCCGATGAAGGCCGGGCCGTACCCACGTTGCGATGGCCTGCCAGGACAGAGCACAGTCGTGATCAGTTGGATCAAATGGCCGATCTGGTGCGCAAGCTCGAGTTAACTCATCTTGGCCTCGAATCTTTGCCGCAGACTGTGCTCGGCAGCGTAGCAGCTACTGAGTGGAACAACGCTTTCCAGGCAAGCCTGATTGCCGCGAGCCAGAACCTTCAGTCCGCTGCGTCGAACTATCAAAGTGCAGCGATAACTGCGCAGTCGGCGAGCAACCTGCCGCTGCCTGCTTCTGGGCCAGACGAAGCATCGACGCTCTCAGACGTGCTCTCGGCGGTGTGCGGGGCTAGCGGAGCAAACGTTGGTTTTGCCTTTTCCGCTGACGCGAATTCCACGATTTCGGCTTTGGACCAATATGCTGAAGTTCTTGGTGAATATCACGCTGAAACTGCCCAACTGAGCGTCGGATACGCGGAGGATAGCGAGCGAAACGTCGATCACGAGAGCTTGGCAGCAGCATGGGCCGCTGCAGCGGACAAGTTCTGGTTCTTTGAAACTCTTGCACGCGGCAAGGTGGCGAAGGAACTCGCGAGCCTAGGCGGAACGCCAACCCGTCCCGATCCGGAAAACGACTTGCCTGTTCTGGCCCGCTTAGCTGCGCTGAGAGAACGGCTTGATGCGATAGCTCCAAGCCTCTCGCCGCTCCCGGGCCTTGCATCCCGGAGCAGCGATCCCGCGAAGTTGAAAGAGCTTGCCCGGACGGCGCGCGCGATCAAGGGACTCATCGCGGCACATGCTGATGGCGTTGATGAATTTGCCAGACTGAATCAGGCGGTGCGCTCGCTTGTCGTCGATGCCAACGACATGTTGCAATCAGGCGGGGCTATTTCTCAAGCAAGTGAGAAGTTGGCGTTTGCCACGAAGGAATGGTCCGACAGACTTCGAGATTTCATCGAGGTCAGTGGATCGCCCGTTGTGGGAGAGGACTTCGATAGCCTTTCCCAAAGTCTACAAGCGATCGTCGACTCCAAGGCATCAATGCAGCGCATTTGCCAGTGGAACGGAGCCAGGGCGGAGGTCGAAAAGGCCGGACTGTCCGAGTTTGCCGACCTCATTGAAGCTGGATTGCCTAATGGCGAAGCTGTGCCGCTCTTCAAGACGGCCTATGCGCGCTGGTTCGCCAACTGGGCGATCGATGACGAGCCGCTGCTCGCCAATTTCAACGCCAACATTCACGAGGACACGATCGCGCGCTTCCGGGAGCACACCGAAAGAGTTCAAGGTTTGACAGCCAGGATTGTGCGCGCGCGACTTTGCTCAAATATTCCCGGGAAGGACGATGTCGCGCGGAGTTCCGGCTATGGCATATTGAAGCATGAGCTGACGAAGCAAAGGCGCCAAAAGCCCGTTCGCCAGCTGGCCGAAGAGATGGGCGGCGATTTCAATTCACTGGCTCCGTGTATGCTCATGAGCCCTCTTTCAATTGCGCAATACCTGCCCGCAACGCAGGACTTGTTTGACATTGTCATCTTTGATGAAGCTTCGCAAATTACGCCCTGGGACGCCGTCGGCTCCATCGCGCGTGGTAAGCAATTGGTCCTTGCTGGCGACGACAAACAGATGCCGCCGACCAATTTCTTCAGCAAGGGAGCCGCTACCGTTGGCGACGACAGCGACATCATCGACTTGGACAGCATTCTCGAGGAATGCCAGGGAGCTGGGATCCCGAAGCGGAGCCTCGATTGGCACTATCGCAGCCGACATGACTCCCTGATCGCGTTTTCGAACTCGCGATACTACAAAAACAAGCTGGTCACTTTTCCGCCACCTCAGACGCGCGAAAGCGCCGTCGAGTGGAAGCGTGTTGAATCCGTATATGCCAAGGGAGCTGGCCAAACGAATTCCGGCGAAGCCAAAGCAATTGTTGATGAAGTGAAGCGACGCCTGAAGGGGGTGCAGCCTGGCGAGGAAACCCTTGGGATTGTCACCCTGAACAGCCAACAACAAGAACTGGTTTTGGACCTTTTGGAGACCGCGCGGACAGGTGACTTTGCATTCGACGCTCATTTTTCTGACGATCTGGAAGAGCCTGTCTTCGTGAAAAACCTCGAAACGGTTCAGGGCGACGAGCGCGACATAATTATCCTTGGAACGACTTTCGGCCCGACCGAACCCGGATCACAGAAGATGTCTATGAACTTTGGTCCGTTGAATCGCGAGGGTGGTGAACGGCGTCTCAATGTTGCGGTTACCCGCGCTCGAAAAGAGATGCTCCTGTTTACTAGTTTCGATCCTGGGATGATCGACCTGTCACGGACGGGTGCAAATGCCATTCGCGATCTCAAGCACTACATCGAGTTTGCCGCAAAAGGGCCGCGCGCGCTGGCGGAAGCTCATCAAGGTTCAGTCGGCGTAACAGAGTCGCCGTTTGAAGACGCAGTGAAACTGGCACTCGAGCGGCGCGGTTGGACCGTGCGCCCTCAGATCGGTGTTTCTGGATTCCGGATCGATTTGGGAATCGTCCATCCAGACCGGCCAGGCGACTACCTGGCCGGCATCGAATGTGATGGAGCGATGTATCACAGCGCCCTTACCGCACGTGACCGGGATCAAGTTCGTCAGGCCGTTCTTGAAGGCTTGAACTGGAAAATCATTCGCATCTGGTCGACCGATTTCTGGGTTAATGCCGATCGCGCGATGGACGTCGTTCAGGGACGGCTGGACGCACTACTTGAGGCCGATCGGGAGCGAGTAATCTCCGAAGCCGAGACAGTCGATCCAGTCCCTGAAAATGAGAGGGCGGGCGATAGCAGCCCCGCTCTTGCAGGCAGGGAAGCTGAATCAACCAGCACGGCAGACCCAACCGCATTTTCTGAAGACAGGCAGCCTGAAGAAGGAAATCTGACTTCGGACGATGCGATGGTTGAACTCCCGATTTCAGGGGATGACAGCGACACTACAAATGCCAGTCGTGGTGGCAGACAACCATATCGGCACACTGACTTTGAACACATTTCAGGACGTATCAAACCCGACCTCTTTGCCGAGCCCGAATACAGCCAAGTCATCGCCGAAATGATTAAGCATGCGGTCGAGACTGAGGCCCCGATCGAAAAGTCTGCCTTGGCAACCGTGATTGCAAGGGCTCACGGTTTCAAGCGCACTGGGAGCCTGATCGCCGAGCGGGTGGAGAAGATCGGTCGGAAGCTCTTCTACTACAGGCAAGAACGCAGCGGGAGGACATTCGTCTGGCGGGACGAGCATCATTGCGACACTCTCACCACTTGGCGCGAGCCAAGTGACGAAGATCGAAAAAGGCCGATCGAAGACATTCCGGAAGAAGAGATCATTCTGGCTGCAAGGGATTTCGAGTTTGACGACGACATTCCCCGCGCAATCGCCGTGTCATTTGGGTTTTCACGTCTCCGCGCTCCTTCGCGCGAGCGGATAGAGGAGGCACTTCATGCTGGAAGAGACGCCAGCGAGTCAGACACATTTGAAGAACCAGAACCTGCGATTGCAACTGCCCAATCGACGATTTCGTCGCGTGTTACAGAAAGCGAAGTGCAGCAAGCAATCTTAAAGCTTTTAGCTGACGGAAAGTCTTGGACTAACGGACAACTCAAGTCCGCTCTTAAGGCTATCTTGCCCCTCTCCCCGGCTGACCGCGAACGCGCCAATCATCGACCGAACGAAGAGAAGTGGGAGGAACTGGTCAATAATGCGCTGTCGCCGTCACGCGGCAATTCGCTTTACGGTAAGGACTTAATCGAGAACGTAGATCGCGGAGTTCACAGGCTTCGAACGTTGAGGACGGCCCCTTAGGCCCTGACGGTGTGCTAGATGAACACTATAACAAACAACGAGGCATGCTTGAGCATCAAGGCCAAGCACATCGGCCCGATCATGGAGCTAGATGGGAAGCTCTCACCAAAGGGCCAGAACCTGCTGTTCGCCACTAGCGGCACGGGTAAATCCTTCATCTCGCGAGCTCTCCGTGCACTCGATGGGCCGGTCGGCGAGGGCGAGAAGGACATCGATCCTGCGGACGTAGTCTCGGAAGAGGGTTCGAACGGCGTGCTATCACTTCTCGAAGGAACAGCCGAGATCACCAAGATCGCGTTTGACAAGACTTTCGGCCGCATCACCCGCTCTCCCAGCCAATACATCTTCCACGTCTTCTCGTCCGACTACGTCGGCGCCGAGCTTGCAAGCCGGTCCTACGTGCTCGACGGCGACATCGACCACCAGATTATTCTCGGCAAAGAGAACCTCGAACTGCAGGACAAGGAGAACGAGCTTGCGAAGCTCGACGGCGAGCTCGACGAGGCCGTGCGCGAACTCAGGAATGCGTACCAGAAGGGCAAAGACAAGCTCCAGTCCGACCTATCGATCCGCGCGAACTTACAAGACTTCAAGGGCCTGGAATTGGACAAGTGCCGCACACTCGGCAGTCGGCCAGAGAAGCTCCCGACGAGCGCGGACATCCTAGAGCAGTTCAACGCCCTGAAGGCGGTGCCGACCGATCCCGACAAGCCCATCTCCTCCGCGGCGCTGAGCGTTCAACTCGATCTGGACGCGGCCAGGGCTTTGCTGGAACGAAAGATCGACCAGTCAACCATCGCTGCCGAAGTGAAGGCCAAGATCGAGGCGGACAGGGAGTTCTTTGAGAAAGGCGTGAAGCTCGTCGGAGACGACGATGAATGCCCTTTCTGCACGCAAGAGCTGGGCGCAGACGCCAAGGCAGTTATCGACGCCTACGTGGCCTACTTTGCCGACGCGGAGGCGAAGGCGCAGACTTCGATCAGGCGCATGAAGGGCCAGACGGCGGCGATCCGCGAGGAGCTCTCTCGGAGGGGGGCCAGTCAGAACCAGGCGATTATCCGGTACGACGCGCTCAAAGTCGCCTTTCCGTCATTAAGTAAGACGGCGCTCGACACCGATGCAGCGCACAGGGACGAGATGTTAGAGCTTCTGGACGAGCTCGACGCGCTGCTAGACGACAAGGCTGGCGACCTCACCCGCTCCATCGCGCTGCGCGAGGACTTCGGGATCGAAGGACCGCAGACGAAGATCAACGATGTCAGAGAGACCAACCGGACGCGCATCGATAAGCTCAACTCGACGGTGGACAATTCTACCAACGAGAGGCTGGCATTGCAGCGCCGCGGGTGCTCGGCCTTCAACTATGGATTCCGGGACGACAACAAGGCCGCGCTCGAAGAGCTTGCGACAAAGGAGGCGCAGCGGAGTGCTCTCTCGGACGAGATTGAGGCTCTGAAGAAGAACAGCGGAGAAAAGGTGGAGGCGCGCGAGAAGGTGGCCGACACCCTGGAGGAACTTATCTGCTTCGCTTTTCACGGGCGCTACTCCTTTAATCGGGAAAACTTCAGCGTGAAGCGCGACAAGAAGGACATGGTGCGGGGTAGCGACCGGACCCTTAGCGACGGCGAAAAGACCGTCCTCGCGTTCTGCTACTTCGTGGCGCAGTCGCACTTGAAGATCGGCGAGGTGGGCGACTATCGCAAGCTCTACCTGATCGTCGACGACCCCGTTTCGTCCGTCTCGTTCGACTACGTCTACTGCATCTGTCAGATACTCAAGACCCTACGCATCGACGGCGGGGACATAAGGATCAACACGAACGGCTCCGAACGCCCAAAGCTCCTGATCCTCACGCACCATGACTTTTTCTACAACGTCGTGCTGAACAACAACGTGGTGAAGAAGAGCGCACTGTTCCAGCTAGTGTCGCGCGGGCACAAGCACGAGGTCGTCCATCAGAAGGACTTCGTCGCTCCGCATGTATTCCATCTGCAACACATCATCGACGTGGCGACCTCCAAAACGGCGCCGAACCCCTCCACGCCCAACGCCGTCCGGTCGGTGCTGGAGGGCATCTGGCGCTTCGCGTATCCCAAGAAGGCGGACCTCCAAGCGTTCTTGAACGAGGTGAACTCTCAGCACGGAGTTCAGGTGCGGAGCGTGCTGATTCAAGACATGAGTCACGGCGGGAAGATGTGGACGGAGAGTCCCCTAAGTGCCGACATCGAGACGGCCTGCAAGGAAGCGATCGAAATATTGCGCTACTACGCTCCCGGACAGGTCGAGGGCGTCCACAGGTTCAATGGGGTGTTTGATCCAATTCCACCAATGAGCGCCGCGCCATAAAATGCTCAACCATTGACTGGGTGAACGCAAAGCAGACACTGTCTCACTGAGAGATTCGCGCAGCTAGCGGCTCTCCGCGATCGTTCAGGCAAGGCGCAGATGGGTGTTGTCCGGAACGGAAGCGAGCGTGGCAAGCACGATGGCGTGAACGAGATCCGGACACATGTTCAAGATACGATCTCGACTGTACGATGCGAACTCGTGCGTCTCTTTTCTACAAGGGATCTGAGACTTTCAGTCAGAATGAGCGTCGAGCTGCCCAGCTTGATGAACTCGATCTCGCCTTCTCCGATCAGCACATAGAGAGTGCTACGCCCTATACCGAGATAGCGACAGGCCTCAGGTACGCGCATTGCGATCGGCTCAATCGTGGACTCCTGTTTCCGCTTGGTCCGCTTATCTGTTGTTTCTGCTTTCCGCATGCCGGTCGGTCCTACCATCTTTCGGGTGATGACGGACCGACCTGGGGGACATGGAGGGGAGCAGGCAGGCCCGCCATCGAGACCAATTATCAGTGAATGTGGCCGGATCGCGCTACATGACAATTCTACGCAAATGCCGCCATTTTCGCGCCATTGCGCCGATCCGCGAAGCAGTTTAAGCGGTATTGCATCTGCACACGTCCTTGCGGACCAGCGCGGACCAGCACTCGTAAGCATGTAGTGACCGTTTGGTGTGCTATTCGGCTAAGCGCCGTCGCCGTTTCAATTGAAAAGGAACGGGATTTTAGAAAGACCGCCGCACGGTATCTCACGGTGCCGCCGCATATCACTCAACAAAACCAACCACCTGCAGCCCGACCGACGGCGCTGCTTTTATCTCGCCATCTTAATACTAGCCCTGCGCCAGACGCCCCCGGACGTTCTCCGACGAGCGTCAATCTCGGCTCCATTTTTGCACGTGTGCCGCACTGGCGAAGCATGTCATTTGCAACCCTGCTGCACAGGACCTGTACCTAGCGCAGGTTGCGAACTCCGCCTTCGATTGTCGGCTCGAAGTTCTTGGGTCGCATCGAAAGCCGCGCCGTGATGAACTCCAGGCAGATCAGATCGCAGCCGGTGGGTGCACGATTGGCGCGTTTCTGATTGCAGCGCTGGTGCTTCAGAAGACCATTACGGAGTGTTCTGCCGCCGCCCGTGCTGCGCGTCGTGACGTGGTCAAACGTTGGATAGTCGGGATCATATCGCTTTAGCCGAGTACTGCTTTTGAACATGCTCCCCGCACCCGGCGCACAACGATCCCTGTGCCCAGCGAAGGGCTCGGAGTTGTCCAGCACGTTGTTTGGTAGCGGCCACAGCGTGGTATCTAGCCTGCCGCGAAGGAGACAAGGTTAAGCGGAAACTGCGATGCGCGTGGGAACGCGGGCAACTGATATCGCTCCTCGATCGCGCCGGGTCCGCACACTACTATGCTTTGTCAGGGCGTGCCTTCGCATCCGCCTTGAGCTTCTCGAGGCGCTCCGAACATACCTCGTGTACAACTCGGCCAAGCTCTTCGACCTGCTCGCCGAGCCATTCCAGCTCTTCCTTAGTAATGCGGTAGTGCTTGGAGTAGCGCGCCTTCACGTAGGCTTCCTTGAGCTTCTCGAAGCGGGCACGATCGCGCTTGCTGTCTCGTGGCCAGACAAAGGTGAGGCGCGCATCGATGCGCTCAGCCTGGGTGCGCAAGAAGCCGAGATTGTGCACGTGGGGGGTGTAAAAAGAGCAGACGAGCAACACGCAGTGGTAAAGTGTCTCGGCCGTCTGATGCAACTCGAAGGCGGTCTCTTTGTTGTGACCCTTCTCAAGTCCAAATCTGACAAACTCGAACTTGCGCATCGCCGCTGGGAACCATTCATCGTAATACTCACGCGCCATCGCTAATGCCTGTGTGGGGGTCTTTGGCTTCGGCGTATGCAGCTCCGTGTCGTCAGATTGGTAGAGCGCAACTCCGTCTTCCTTCACATCCATGAAGAAGTAACGCCCATGAGCGAGGCCGTCGTTCACTTCTTGCAGCGTATGGACGATGAAGTTGACCGGGGTCTTTAGCGCCTTCGTGACGCCATATTCGCGCATCAGCCGATCATCGACCTTGGACCAGTATTTCACGCGGTCGACCAGCCGCTTGTCGTTCACGATGATGAGTAGATCATAGTCCGACTGGTAACCCTTCGCCGTATGCGGCTCATCAACCCAAGTCCCGCGCGCATAGCTACCGTAAAGGATGACCTTGAGGATGCGCCCCGCCTTCTTCCATTCGTGCCTAGCGAGCGCAAAGGCGTCTTCAAACTCTTCGAAGATCAGCTGCACCACGCGTTCAATCTCGCGCTGCTTTTGCGGTGGGAGATGATCGAGATCGGCCTTCATCTTCCTACCCCTAGCAAGGTGCTGGAATGGTTGCACCTGTCGATCAAAATTCGTCCGCAATGTGCTCTCATGGGAATCGTTGAGTCAGCGTAAGCTTCGTGCGTCAATACCAAGAACTGGGGGGGGTTAAATTGAGTTCTCGGGCGGAACTTGCAGCCCGGTGCTCGACGGCTGAGAGTTCTACTAGTAGGTAGAGTTCGGCAGGTCTCGACCGACCCCGAAAAGCGCATGTGAGTGCATCGCGAAAGCCCGAAATATTCAGCTTAATTGCCGAAAAGCTGAATCGAACAAGGCTTATATGAACAGAAATGTGGGGGAGAGTGTGGGGGAGGGATGACGACCATCGCGAGTACTATATTGAATTCAAAACGTTATTTGCGAAGTTCGAATCAAGCCCTGCCACCACCGCCATTTTCATTCTCATGCAGAAGCCCAGGGGGCGTTGGGCCCTTTTTTTCGGGCCGGCCTATCCGGCTATTTTTTGCAGTTCTTCGATCATATCGATCCTTATCTCGCGCCGCGATGAAAGCGTAATGATGCCTTTCGCCCGCAACTGGGTCAGCTGCCGGCTGACGGTTTCCACCGTCAAGCCGAGAATATCTGCAATCTGCTGCCGCGAAAGTGGCAGGAGGATGGTCGTCGATCCATCTGCTTCACTCGTTCCAAGGCGATCTGCCATCTCGAGCAGAAAGCTGGCGAGTTTCTGTTCTGCGGTCATGCGGCCGAGTAACAGCATCCACCGGCGAGTCCGGTCCAGTTCGCCCAACGTGCGTTCCAGAAGCTTATGTTCCAGGCGCGGATGTTCGCGGGCGAAGCGTTCGAAATCCCTTCGTTCGAACACGCAGATGTGGGAATCGGTCAGCGCCTCCACGCCATAGGGGGATGTTTCGCCGAATGGCCTGCCCAGGAAATCGGATGGATAGACGAGGCCGAGTATCTGTTCCTTCCCGTCTGCCGAATGGGAAGAAAGCTTCAAAATTCCCTCAATCACATTTGCGACGAGGACCGCTTCATGGCCCTCCCACATCAATTGCTCGCCCGCGGCAAGCCTGCGCCGACGCCCAATGCCGTTGAGAATGGCGATTTCCCGTGTATCGAGATCGGAGCAGATCGCCTTGTTGCGAATGGCGCAGGCTTGGCAAAGGTCATGTCGCGACGATGCGGGCGCTTCCTCCATAAATGCGGGGACTATCCGTTGTCGCATAAGATGCCAAGACATGGTGCAAGGCATCGGCGGGAGAGCTTGTCGGGATTGGCCAGTCGGCCTAGTCAGCTGCAATGACTCAGAGCGAAAAGCTGACCGGGCGTCCTGTCATCTCTGCCACAGGGCTGTTTACGCCATCCGACACCATCACGAACGAGGAGCTGGTTGAAAGCTTCAACCGCTATGTCGAGCGTCACAATGCCGACAACGCTGCTGCGATCGAGGCAGGGGATGTGGAAGCGCTGCAAACCAGTTCGGTGGAATTCATCGAAAAGGCGAGCGGGATAAAGGCGCGACATGTCATGGCGAAAGGTCCGATACTGGACCCGGAGATAATGGCGCCCCGCTGGCCGGAACGGTCCAATGAAGAGCTCTCGATGCTGGCAGAGATCGGGGTAAAGGCCGCGCGGCAGGCGCTAGAGCGGGCAGGGCGCGATGCTGCGGAGGTCGATGCCGTCCTTTGCGCTGCCTCCAATATGGAGCGGCCCTACCCGGCAATGGCGATCGAAATCCAGCAGGAGCTGGGCATCGATGGTTTCGGTTTCGACATGAATGTCGCTTGCTCCTCGGCGACGTTCGGCATCCAGACGGCTGCGGACTACATCCGCTCGGGCAACGCGCGAAGCGTGCTGGTGATCAGCCCGGAAATAACCAGCGGCCACCTCAACTGGCGCGATCGGGACAGTCATTTCATTTTTGGCGATGTGGCAACCGCGGTGCTTGTCGAAGATGCTGGGATCGCACCGGCCACGCACTGGGATATTCTCGGTACGAAGCTGAAGACCGTCTTTTCGAACAACATCCGCAACAACTTCGGCTTTCTCAATCGTGCATCTCCCGACGGCGAGGGCAAGGCGGACAAGCTCTTCGTTCAGGAAGGGCGCAAGGTGTTCAAGGAAGTCGTTCCGATGGTTGCCGAGATGATCGTGACCGAGGCGGAGAATTTCGGGCTAAATCCGCAAGGATTGCGGCGCCTGTGGCTTCACCAGGCCAATGCCGGGATGAACCGTCTTATCGCCCAGCGCGTGCTGGGACACGAGGCGACCGCTGATGAAAGCCCCACGGTACTCGATACCTACGCCAATACGTCCAGTGCCGGTTCGATCATAGCTTTCCACAAGCATAGCGACGATCTGAAGGCAGGCGATACCGGACTGATCTGCAGCTTTGGTGCCGGATATTCGGCAGGCGCGGTCTTCGTGCGCAAGGTGGCATAACACCTTGTGACTATTGGCCGCAGGCCCTAGGTGTTGAACATGCCTGGTGATCTTCTTGACAATCGTGGTCGCGGCGATGCTCGCTGGTCATGGCCCCCCATCCATCCCGAAGGACGCAAGTTCGGGATTATCGCAGTAATCGTTAGCCTCGTTTTCCTGCTCGGTCTCGACTGGGAAATCATTGGCTGGCCTCTGCTGCTGCTTTCTCTCGGCGTGTTCGCGTTTTTTCGCGACCCGCAGCGCGTGGTGCCGCAGGACGACAGGTTCATCGTCGCGCCGGCCGATGGGCTTGTTTCGCTGATTGCCGAAGTCGAACCCCCGGCAGAATTGATCGTCGACGATGGTAGCGAACATGCCGGGCTGGAAGCGGCCAAGGTCACGCGGATCTCGATCTTCATGTCGGTTTTCGACGTTCACATCAATCGCACGCCGATCGCGGGGACCATCCGCCGTGTCGTCTACATTCCCGGAAGCTTCGTGGACGCCGGCCTTGATAAGGCGAGCGAGGAAAACGAGCGCCAGCATATTCTGGTCGAGCGGACGGACGGATTGAAGCTGGGTTTCACTCAGATAGCCGGCCTGGTTGCGCGGCGGATCGTTCCCTTCGTCAAACCGGGCGACACCGTGGGCGTAGGGCAGCGGATTGGCTTGATCCGGTTCGGTAGTCGGGTGGATGTCTACTTGCCGGCAGGCACCGATTCGAAGGTTCTGCTCGGTCAGAAGGTGATCGCAGGCGAGACCGTTCTGGCAGAAATTGGAACGCAGACGCTGATCGAGGGCGTGTCCCAGTGAGCTTACTCCCGCCGCAGGCCCCCGCAGAGCCGGAAGAGCGCGCACGTTTGGGTCCGAAGGCGGCGGAAGATGAACGTCCGGTAATGGGTCGCTCGCGTGCATTGACGCTCAAGGCGATGGTGCCCAATGCGATCACGGCTGCTGCTCTTTGTTCCGGCCTTACCGGCATCCGATTTGCCATCGGCGAAAATTGGGGTGCGGCGGTTGTCGCGATCATTCTGGCGGGCCTGCTTGACGGGATCGACGGACGAATAGCCCGTGCCCTCAAGGCGCAATCGCGGTTCGGAGCAGAACTGGACAGCCTGGCTGATTCGTTGAGCTTCGGCACTGCGCCCGCGATCATCATTTACCTGTGGTCGCTGTCAGCCGAACCGAGGCTCGGCTGGTTCGCGGCGCTGGCTTTTGCGATATGTTGCGCTCTCAGGCTCGCACGGTTCAATGCTCAGATCGATGTGAAGGAGCAGCCGCATAAATCCCTCGGTTTCCTGACTGGTGTTCCTGCGCCTCTGGGGGCGGGGCTGGCCTTTGCGCCATTCTATCTCTGGATGGCTACGGGGCTTGAAGAGCTTCGTCATCCGCTTCTGGTCGGCGTTTGGCTGGTCGCGGTGGCATTGCTCATGATCTCGAGCATGGCCACACCCGGTTGGACGTCACTGCGGCCACGGCGCGGGATCAGACTCGAGATAATCGCCTTGGCCGGGCTTCTGTTTGCCGCTCTGCTGGTCGAACCATGGTGGACCTTGAGTGCGATTTGCGTCGGCTATCTCTTGCTGCTGCCTTATACTCTGCTCCGCTATTCCCGGATCAAGCGGCGCAGTTGATCGTGCCCTTCGCGGCGCGGCCCGCGGCCGATCTATCGAACGCGGCATGACCTCCCACCGCGATGACCGGACGAAGTGACGGCAGAGCGGGGACGTTTCCGTTCTTCAAATCGCGGCGCAGTCTGCCGAAAGCGGACCACCACCGTAGACCGCTATCGGCGAGAACTCCCACTGCCGCCAGAGCGGTAGCGGCGAGAAGGATGACAAGAAACAGTGCGAACATTGCGATATCTCCAACCCCGGCTGCTGCCAACTATGTTGACAGACTGGGGAAATCAGGTGGAAAACCCGTACTGACCACCGTCGGTTCCGGTGATTTGGGCAATGTTCTCTTTTTGTTCTTGCGTGTCAACTGCTTTTCGCGTCCGGATTCCCTTTTTTAGCGGTGAATCGAGGCTGGATTTCCTGCCCGAACAGCGCTAAGGGCGCCCGGTTCGCATCGGAATCGGTCGTTTCAATGACTGTTCTGGTCGGGCAAATCCACATGGAAGGCACACCATACCGGTGCCCTGCGCGGGACATGACCGCATTCGGGTTCCAGCTTTCCAGAGGCATAACCGGAAAGGAATATGATTATGGCGGCTCCTACCGTCACGATGCAGCAATTGATCGAAGCCGGATCGCACTTCGGCCACCAAACCCACCGTTGGAACCCGCGCATGAAGCCGTATATCTTCGGCGCGCGCAACGGCATCCATATCATCGATCTGTCGCAGACCGTACCGCTGTTTGCGCGCGCGCTTGACTTCATCCAACAGACCGCGCGTTCGGGCGGCAAGGTACTGTTCGTCGGTACCAAGCGCCAGGCGCAGGACGCGATCCGCGATGCCGCGCTCGCTTCGGGTCAGCACTTCGTCAACCACCGCTGGCTCGGCGGCATGCTGACCAACTGGAAGACCATCAGCGAACGCATCAAGTACCTCAAGACGCTCGACGAGCGCCTGTCGGGTGACACGGCTGGCCTGACCAAGAAGGAAGTGCTCGACCTTACCCGCAAGCGGGACAAGCTCGAAATGTCGCTTGGCGGCATTCGCAACATGGGCGGCATTCCGGACGTTATGTTCGTGATCGATGCGAACATGGAAGATCTGGCGATCAAGGAAGCCAATGTTCTCGGCATCCCCGTCGTCGCCGTGCTCGACACCAATGTCGATCCTGAAGGCATCGCTTTCCCGATCCCGGGCAACGACGATGCTGCACGCGCCATCCGTCTGTACTGCGATGCAGTCGCCAATGCAGCCAAGAGCGGCAAGGGCGAGGGCATCCAGGATTCGGGTGCCGACGTTGGCGCGATGGAAAATCCGCCGGAAGAAACTGCGGCGGCCTAAGCTCTTTAACGACCGGGCGCCATCACGCGCTCGTCACAAAGCGGAGTTACGCGCCGGGCCGCTATCCAGCTGGCCCGGTGCCCGCACATCATCTCTAGAAGGAAAATACCATGGCTGCATTCACTGCCGCTGACGTAAAAGCCCTCCGTGAAAAGACCGGCGCGGGCATGATGGACGCCAAGAAGGCACTCGAAGCCGCAAACGGCGATATCGAAGCTGCGGTCGACGCACTGCGCGCCAAGGGCCTCGCCACTGCTCAGAAGAAGTCGAGCCGGACTGCCGCCGAAGGTCTCGTCGGCATTGCCGTCGAAGGCACCAAGGGTGTTGCCGTCGAAGTGAACTCGGAAACCGACTTCGTTGCCAAGAACGACCAGTTCCAGGATTTCGTCCGCAAGACCACCCAGGTCGCGCTTGGCACGGCTGGTGACGACGTGGAAGCGCTGAAGGCTGCCGACTATCCGACCGGTGGCACCGTCGGCGACAAGCTGACCGACAATGTTGCGACCATCGGCGAGAACCAGCAGGTCCGCCGCATGAAGACCGTTTCGGTCACCGACGGCGTCGTCGTGCCCTATATGCACAATGCAGTCGCTCCGGACCTCGGCAAGATCGGCGTGCTCGTCGCGCTTGAGAGTGAAGGCGACAAGGACAAGCTGGCCGAACTGGGCAAGAAGCTCGGCATGCACATCGCCGCCGCCTTCCCGCAGGCTCTGACCGCTGACGGTCTCGACGCCGAAGTGATTGAGCGCGAGCGCGCGATCGCCAAGGAAAAGGCTGCCGAAAGCGGCAAGCCCGAGAACGTCCAGGACAAGATGGTCGAAGGCGCTGTGTCCAAGTACGCCAAGGAGAACGCCCTGCTGAGCCAGGTCTTCGTCATGGATAACAAGACCCCCATCGCGCAGGTCGTCGAGCAGGCGGCCAAGGATGTCGGCGCCAAGGTCGAGCTGGTGGACTATGTCCGCTTCCAGCTGGGCGAAGGCATCGAAAAGGAAGAGAGCGACTTCGCCGCCGAGGTCGCCGCCGCCGTAGCCGGCTAAGCGTAACCGCTTCCTACAGGATTGGGCCGCCGGACCGTGCGTTCGGCGGCCTTTTTCGTGGGCGGGGTGCCGGGATGGGCGGCATCTTGGCCAAGTTCATGCATGGGCGTGCGGGTGTGGCCGAATCGGGGTTGGATTGGCCCGCCGCGAAGCTAACGGACTGGCGGCGTGTAGGAAATCGGGTCGATCGAGTGGGCCTGCGCTAGAATTGCAGGCCCATGGTCGCGCCGCCCAGAAAGTAGCAGAACAGCGTTATCAGCACGACCCCGACGAGGTTGAGCACCAGGCCGCCGCGCGCCATTTCGGCGATGGTGACGGCGCCGGTACTGAACACGATCGCATTGGGCGGCGTCCCCACCGGCAGCATGAACGCACAGGTGGCGGCGAAAGCGGCAGGGACCAGAAGTCCCATCGGATCGACCCCGATACCCAATGCGACCCCGCCGAGGATCGGAATGAAGGTGGCTGCAGTCGCCGTGTTGCTGGTGACTTCGGTGAGGAAGAGCACGATCGCGACCACTGCCGCGATCAGCAGGATGAGCGGCAATGCGCCGAGCCCACTGGCCTGCACGCCGAACCACGCGTCGAGACCGGTGGCGGCGACCGCGCTGGCGAGACTGAGGCCGCCACCGAACAGCAGCAGCACGCCCCAGGGCAGACCGTCTTCCGCGTCTTTCCAGGTCAGTACCATTTCACGCCGGCCCCGTCCGGGCAGGATGAACATGGCGATGCCGGCGGCAATGGCGACGGCGGTATCGTTCATCTGTCCGAACCAGCCGAGATTATCGCCAAGACCCGGAACGCTGGAAAGGAGGCCCGGTACGACCCAGAGAAACGCGGCGCCGACGAAGACGGCCGCAACCATCTTTTCGCCCTGCGAGACGGGTCCGAGCTTGTGGATTTCCTTTTCGATCATGTCGCGGCCGCCCGGAATATCGCTGAGATCGAAGCGATAGAGGAGCCGGGTCATCAGGAGCCAGCCGACCAGGATAAAGGCGAGCGCAGTCGGCACGCCGAGCATCATCCAGTCGAGAAAGCCGATTTCGATACCCAGTTCCGTGCTGGCATAGCCGGCGATGATCGCGTTGGGCGGGCTGCCGAGCAGCGTTCCCAGGCCGCCCATGCTGGCAGACCATGCGATGGCCAGCATCAGGCAGATCGCGAAACGACGAATGTCGGAATCTTCCCCCAGATCCACGTGCCCGGGCCGGGGCAGGGCGGCGGTGTTGTCCGCCGCGTCCGACGCCGTATTCGCGCGGTCGCCCATGAGCGCGATGACCGACAGGCCGATCGGCAGCATCATGAGCGTTGTGGCGGTGTTGGAAACCCACATGGAAAGAAAACCGGTAGCGAGCATGAGGCCAAGCACGATCTGCTTGGGCGACGTGCCGACCCGGCGCAGTGTCCACAGTGCAATCCGCCGATGCAAATTCCATTTTTCCATCGCGATGGCGATGAGGAAGCCACCCAGAAACAGAAAGACGATCGGGCTGGCATAGGGGGCAGTGCTGCCTGCCACATCCAGATCGGTAACCATCGGCATCAGCACGATCGGAAGAAGCGAGGTGGCGGCAAGCGGGATCGCTTCGGTAGTCCACCATACAGCCATCAATGTCCCAATTGCGGCAACGGCACGGGCATCCTGGCTCAGATTCTCTGCGCCGCCGAGCGCCAGCCAGACCGCCAGCGCGGCAATCGGCCCCAAGGCGCGAAGCATCCAGGTCAGCCGTGCGGGGCGCAAGCCCGGCGTGGCCGGTGCGTCATAATCTTCGTAACGGCCCTGGTGGCGAATTTCATCCGACATGCATTCTCCCAATCCCATGCCCGCCATATCGACCCGATCCCCCAAGATCGACGTTGCCGGGCTGTCGGCCTTATCCGACACATTGCACCGCGTCACTAGGGCGGGTGGCTTTCTTGCCTGAGATTGCCGGGTCGGCAGGCGCACGGCTTTCCCTTTGCGCCTGTGCCCCTTCGCGGCTAAGGAGCCGCAACCTCTTGCGCAACACGGATTCTCCGCCTCCATGCCTCTTAAGACGATGAAGCGTGTCCTCCTGAAACTATCGGGCGAAGTCCTGATGGGCGATCAACAGTTCGGGATCGATCCTGCTTTCGTCCTTGAACTGGCCAAGGAAGTGAAGACTGCGCGGGAGACGGGCTTGGAGATCTGCCTGGTCATCGGCGGCGGCAATATTTTCCGCGGTATGGCCGGGGCGGCACAGGGCATGGACCGGGCGCAGGCCGATTACATGGGCATGCTGGCAACGGTGATGAACGCGCTGGCGATGCAGAGCGCGCTGGAGCAGCTTGGCGTGCAGACCCGTGTGCAGAGTGCGGTGCAGATGGATCAGGTGTGCGAGCCGGTGATCCGCCGCCGTGCCGAACGGCACCTCGAAAAGGGGCGCATCGTGATTTTCGCCGCGGGCGTGGGCGCACCCTATTTCACTACCGACAGCGGCGCCGCCTTGCGCGCAGCCGAAATGAACTGTGACGCGCTGCTGAAGGGCACGAGCGTCGACGGGGTATACGACAGCGATCCCAAGAAGAACGCAGAAGCGAAGCGGTTCGATACCGTTACCTACGGCAAGGTTCTGGCCGACGACCTGAAGGTCATGGATGCCAGCGCGGTCGCGCTGTGCCGCGACAACAATATTCCGATCGTCGTTTTCTCGATCCGCGAGAAAGGCAATCTGGCCCGCGTGCTGAGCGGGCAGGGTGTGCAGACGATCGTCACGAACGAAAAGAAGTAAGAGGAAGCCGCCATGGCAAAGTACGACAAAGCCGACATCGAGCGCCGCATGAATGGCGCAGTGGAAAGCCTGAAGAGCGACCTTTCGGGTCTGCGCACGGGCCGCGCCAACACCAGTCTGCTCGACCCGGTCGTGGTCGAGGTTTACGGTGCCATGATGCCCCTGAACCAGGTGGCCACCGTCAGCGCACCCGAGCCGCGCATGCTGAGCGTGCAGGTGTGGGACAAGGCCAATGTGACGGCGGTCGAGAAGGGTATCGCGAAGTCCAACCTGGGCCTCAACCCGATGATCGACGGTCAGAACGTGCGTCTGCCGATGCCCGACCTGACCCAGGAACGCCGCAAGGAACTGGCCAAGCTGGCGGGCGAATACGGCGAGAAGGCGAAGATCGCCATTCGCAACGTGCGCCGCGACGGTATGGAAGCGCTGAAGGACGACGAGAAGAAGAAGGAAATCTCCGAGGACGACCGCAAGCGGTCCGAGGACGAGGTCCAGAAGCTGACCGACAAATACGTCGCCGATACCGATGCGGCGGTCGAAAAGAAGGTTCAGGAAATCCTGTCACAGTAAGCTGGCAGGACGGGGAGCGGAAAGATGAACGGGGAAGGGCAGCACGCCCGGCATGTAGCCATTATCATGGATGGCAATGGCCGCTGGGCGAAGCGCAAGCACCTGCCCCGGGTCATGGGGCATCGCAAGGGCGTGGAAGCCGTACGCGATTTGGTGCGCAGCCTGAAGGACACGAGCATCGAGTGCCTGACGCTCTATGCTTTCAGCAGCGAAAACTGGAAGCGGCCCGAGGAAGAAGTCGATGATTTGATGAACTTGATGCGCAAGTTCATCAAATCGGATCTGCCTGAATTCATTGCCAACGACGTGAAGCTGCATATTCTGGGCGACTGGAAGGGGCTGGCTCCCGACATCGTCGGCATGCTGGAAGACGCGCTGGCGCAAACGGCCAGCGGATCGCGCACTCTGGCCGTGGCGCTCAATTACGGATCGCAGGCCGAGATCGCCCATGCGGCGCAAGCCGCCGCGGCAGAGGGCGAGATCACAGAAGAGAGCATTGCGCGCCACCTTTACAGTGCCCGATTGCCACCGCTCGACCTGCTTATTCGCACAAGCGGCGAAGTACGGTTGTCCAATTTTCTCTTGTGGCAGGCGGCTTACGCGGAGATGCTGTTCCTCGACGTGCTATGGCCGGACTTCACGCCTGACCATCTGAAGAGCGCGCTGATCGAATATGGGGAACGGGAGAGACGTTTTGGCGGGCGGTGAACCGCAGGTTGAATTGCGCAAACGCGACCGGATGAAAGCGACCGCAAGGCGTTATGTCCGCGTGCCTCTGGCGGTGCGCACATCCGACTTGCCGAAACGCGCCGCGTCGGCGGCAGTCATGCTGGCCGTGGCAGGCGGCGCGCTGTGGGCCGGCGGCATTTCGCTGACGCTGTTTATCGTCGTCGTGGCGGCAGCGACCTATGCCGAACTGGTCAGGCTGGTCGTCAGGGCGACTGTACGGCCGGGCTGGCGGATCGCAGGGCTGATACTGGGCGCCATCTATATCGGCTTTGCCGCCTATTCCCTCGTCATTATGCCGCGTTTCTATCTCTATCTGGTGATCGGATCGGTCATCTTCACGGATACGTTCGCCTATTTCACCGGACGTACGATCGGCGGGCCCACCATCGCCCCGCGGATCAGCCCATCCAAGACGTGGGCGGGACTGGGCGGCGGCATGGCCGGCGCGGCCCTGTTCGGCGTCATCCTGCTGCAGGCGATCGTACCGATGTCGGATAGCTGGCATCTGGGGATCGATGCCTATCCCTGGTCGTCGCTCGCCGCGATCGCGATCGGTGCGATTGCGGCTATCGCTGCACAATCGGGCGATTTCCTGGAGAGCTGGCTGAAGCGCAAGGCGCATATGAAGGACTCGTCCAATCTGATCCCCGGACATGGCGGGGTATTCGATCGGACCGACGGGATGCTGCCGGTGGCCGTGGTGGTCGGTCTGCTGGTAACAGGCACCGCATGACCCGCACGATTTCCATCCTCGGTGCGACGGGTTCGGTCGGCGAACAGACGCTAGATCTTGTCCGCCGCAACCGCGACGACTGGCGCGTGGTCGCGCTGACGGCGAATTGCCAGGTCGCCACGCTTGCTGCGGCAGCGCGCGAGTTCGGGGCCGAGATTGCCGTAGTGGCCGACGAGAGCTGCCTTGCCGATCTGCGCGAGGCGCTGGCGGGTAGCGGCATCGAGGCCGCGGCGGGCCGGACCGCCCTGTGCGAAGCGGCGGCACGCCCGGTCGATCTGACAGTGGCCGCGATCGTCGGCTGTGCCGGACTTGGCCCGACCATGGCTGCGATCGAGCAGGGCGGCACCATCGCCTTGGCCAACAAGGAAGCGCTGGTTTCCGCGGGCGAGGTCATGACTGCTGCAGTGAGCCGCCATGGCGCCACGCTGCTGCCGGTGGACAGCGAACACAATGCGATCTTCCAGTGCCTGCAAGGCGGCCGGATCGAAGATGTCCGCTCGATCACGCTGACGGCCAGCGGCGGGCCCTTGCGGCTGGTAGAGGATCTGTCCGAGGTCACGCCCGAACAGGCGATCGCCCATCCGAACTGGGACATGGGCGCCAAGATCAGCGTCGACAGTGCCACCATGTTCAACAAGGGGCTGGAGCTGATCGAGGCGCATCATCTGTTTCCCGTCGGACTGGAGCGGATCCGGATCGTCGTGCATCCGCAAAGCGTGATCCATTCCATGGTCGAATATCGCGACGGGTCCACACTGGCGCAGCTTGGCCCATCCGACATGCGCGTACCGATCGCATCGTGCCTTGCCTGGCCCGCGCGGATGGATACGCCGATGGCGCCGCTGGATCTGGCCGCGATCGGCGAACTGTCCTTTTTTGCGCCGGACGAGAAGCGTTTTCCTGCTACCAGACTTGCGCGCGAGGCAGCCGAAGCGGGGGGAGCGGCCCCGGCGGTGCTCAACGCGGCGAACGAAATCGCGGTAGAGGCTTTCCTGAAGCGTAAGATTGCGTTCAGCAGGATCGCGGTATTGGTCGAGCGTGTTCTTGCGGACGGGAATCACCCCGATGCGCCTCGTTCCCTCAGCGACGTGCTGATGGTGGACGAGGCTTCGCGTAGACGCGCCACCGAAATGCTGGAGCTTGCCTGACCCGTGGAATTGAACCTGCCTCTCTGGCTTTACTATGTCATCGGTTTCCCGCTGCTGCTGGGCCCGCTGGTCACGATCCACGAGCTCGGCCACTATCTGGTGGGGCGCTGGTTCGGGGTTCACGCGGAAGCCTTCTCGGTCGGTTTCGGCAAGGAAATCTGGGGCTTTACCGACCGGCGCGGCACGCGCTGGAAGCTGAGCGTGCTGCCGCTGGGCGGTTATGTCCAGTTCAAGGGCGACATGAACCCTGCGAGCATTCCCGATCCGCAGGCGGCCAAGCATGCCAGCGCCGAGGAACGGCAGGGCCGTTTCCACCATGCCGCGCTGTGGAAGCGCGCGCTGATCGTTTTTGCCGGGCCGGCGACCAATATCCTGCTGACGCTGGCGATTTTCGCCGGCTTTTTCGCCTTTTACGGCAAACCCGTCCCGGCCGATGCGGAGCAGCAGCTGGCCGTGGCGGAATTTGCCGAGGTGTCCCCTGCACGCGAGGCGGGTATCGAGGTCGGCGACCGGATCGTCGCGGTCGAGGGCGAGCGGATGGACGATTTCCGCGATGTCCAGGATTCGATCATGCTCTATCCCGGCCGCACGCTCGACATAACGGTCGACCGCGGCGGCGCGGAGCGGACCTTTGCCGTCCCGGTCCGCAGCGTGGAGATGGAGGATCGGTTCGGCAATGTGTCGAAGGTGGGTCTGATCGGCATCGCCTCGGGCGCATCGGCCTTCGAGTTCGAACCGCAGGGCGTGATCGCCTCGCTCGGGCTTGCCGTCGATCATTCGATCGGGATCGTCGACATGATGGTCACGGGAATCGGGCAGATATTCACGGGCGAACGGTCGGTTCAGGAACTTGGCGGGCCGGTCAAGATCGCGAAATTTTCCGGCGAACAGCTCAGTCTGGGCGGGATGGCCTTCATCAACTTCGTGGCCCTGATCTCGCTTAACTTGGCATTCATCAACCTGCTGCCAATTCCGGCCCTCGACGGCGGGCACCTGGCTTTCTATGCGGCTGAAGCGATCCGCCGGAAGCCGGTGGGCCCACGTGGAACCGAAGTGGCGTATCGCGCCGGTGTGGCCCTCGTGCTCATGCTGATGGTATTCGTCACGATCAACGATCTGGTGCACCTCCCGGTATTCGGGAATTAGCCGGGGAAACGGAGCGGGATACCGGCAAATCGCAGCAGCAAAGCTTGATTGGCGAAGGCGCTTGAGGCAGGGGGACGATTGGTCGCTCCGCACACGCGGCCCGATGCCGGATCGGGGACTGCGCCTGCCGGGTCTTCTGTAAGTGTAACGAGGACGGGAATCTCCTTGTCGATGACTGAATTTGCTTCTGCCGCTACGCGTCGCAAGAACTCTGCTGCGCGGCTGGCGATCGGCCTGCTGGCCGGGACCATGCTTGCCGGGATGCCCGCTGCGGCATTCGCGCAGGACGAAGATGCGGCAACGCCTTCTCCCGCGCCCGCTCCGGCGACGCCGCAGGACGGCGAGGCCTTCGTGCCGACGCTGGCGCCTGCAGCAACCGCGCAGCAGGACGTCGTCCAGACGATCGCGATCAGCGGTGCAGAGCGTCTCGAGCCGAATACGATCCTGTCGTATATCAAGCTGCGCCCGGGCGATGTGTGGACGCAGGCGGCCGGCGACCAGGTCCTCAAGGACCTTTCCGCCACCGAGTTGTTCTCCAATTACAGCGTGACGAACGATAACGGGAACGTGGTTATCACCGTGGTCGAGAACCCGGTCATCAACCGCATCATTCTCGAAGGCAACAAACGGATCAAGAACGACAAGATCCTGCCGGAGATCAAGCTGTCGCCGCGCCAGATCTTCACCCGTTCCAAGGTGCGCGCCGACGTTGCCCGGATCATCGAGCTCTACAAGCGGCAGGGCCGCTTCGCCGCGACGGTCGAACCGAAGATGGTCGAGCTGTCGCAGAACCGCGTCGATGTCGTGTTCGAGATCAACGAGGGGCCCAAGTCCAAGGTCCGCCAGATCAACATCATCGGCAATGAAGCGTTTTCAGACGGTGACCTGCGCGGCGAGATGATCACCAAGCAGGCGCGCCTGACCAGCTTCCTGAGTTCCAACACGAGCTACGATCCCGATCGCCTCGCCTTCGACCAGCAGAAGCTGCGCCAGTTCTACCTGACCGAAGGCTATGCCGATTTCCGCGTGGTTTCGGCGGTTGCCGAGCTGACCCCGGACAAGCGCGACTTCATCATCACCTACGTCGTCGAGGAAGGCGAACGCTACAAATTCGGCGACGTCGGGGTCGAGTCGCGACTGCGCGATTTCGACGATAGCGCGATGACAACGCGCCTGCCGATGAAGACGGGCGATTGGTACGACGCCAAGCTGGTCGAAGACACTGTCGAGCAGATGACCGAACTGGCCGGTACCTTCGGTTACGCCTTCGCCGATGTTTCTCCCGAGTTCCGCCGGAACCCGGAAGATCATACGATGAGCGTCACATTCGTGATCCGCGAAGCGCCGCGCGTTTATGTCGAACGTATCGACGTGAACGGCAACACGCTGACGCAGGATAAGGTCATCCGCCGCGAGTTCCGTATTGCGGAAGGCGATGCGTTCAACTCGCTTTCGGTCGCGCGTTCGACGGCGCGTATCAATTCGCTGGGCTATTTCCAGGAAAACTTCGAGATCAACCAGGTCGAGGGCAGTGCGCCCGACCGCATCATTCTCGAAGCGAATGTGGAAGAGCAGCCGACCGGCGAACTACAGCTTTCGGCTGGTTTCTCGAGCATCGAGAATTTCATCCTTGCCGGCTCGATCCGCCAGCGCAACTTCCGCGGCCGCGGCCAGACCGTCGGGCTGAGCCTGAACTATTCGCGCTTCTCGAAGTCGGCGCAGGTCAGCTTTACCGAACCGTACGTGTTCGATCGCAATATTTCGGCCGGCGTCGATATCTATCGCCGCGACATCAACAGCTTCAATTTCCGTAACAATCAGCGCAACACCACTTTCCAGCAATCCACCACCGGTGCATCGCTGCGGGCCGGTGTGCCGTTGACGGAATATATCTCTGCGATCGGCAGCTACACCTTCAATTACGACGACGTGTCGCTCGACGAGTCGCTGTATTTCTCGGATCGCGATGGCGACGGGGTCGCGAGCTGCGACCCGCTGCTCGCCAGCCGTTATTTGTGCGAAGCGATCGGCAAGCGCGCCAGCTCGATCCTCGGCCTGACGATCAATTACAACACGCTCAACAGCCGGCTGCGTCCAACGCGCGGGGAAACGCTCAGTGTCACGGGTGAATTCGCCGGTCTGGGCGGTGACGCGAAGTACGTGCGCGCGCGCGCCAAGGGCAGCAAGTTCTGGCCAGTGGGCGCCGGCTTCATCTTCTCGGTGACCGGTGAAGGCGGCTGGATCCACAGCTTCGAAAACAATGCCGTTCCCGGACAGGACAATGTGCGCCTGACAGACCGGTTCTTCCTCGGTGAGCCACAAATGCGTGGTTTCGACATTCGAGGCGTGGGCCCGCGTATTGTCCGTCTGCAATATCTGGACGACGATGGCGACGACAGCACGCCCCGCGTACTCCAGACGATCGACGAAGCGCTCTCGGGCGACCGGCGGGTCGACGATTCGCTTGGCGGGCGGGCCTATTATCTGGGTCGCGCAGAACTGGAAATCCCGCTGGGCAGCGGTGCCCGCGAGATGGGCCTGCGTCCGTCGATCTTCCTCGACGTCGGTTCGCTGTTCGACATTACGCAGCCGGTTCTCCAAGATTATCCCAACGGCCTCCAGGCGACCGACGGCAGCGGAAATCTGCTGTTCGTCCAGTCTGGCGTCGGCGCCGACGGGAACCCTACCGTCGAGCTCGTGACCAGCCCGGTTGCGCCCGATGGCACCGTCAATCCTCCAAGCATCATTGGCGGGACCTACTTCAGGGAGGTCTTCGTTGGCGACAGCCCGTCGCCGCGTATTTCAGTGGGTGTGGGCGTGAACTGGAATTCGCCCTTCGGTCCGTTCAGGATCGATGTAGCTCACGTGCTTAAAAAGCAGGTTGGAGACGATACCAAAGTCTTCACCTTCAACGTAGGAACGCAATTCTGATGAAAATTTTCGCAAAAACCATCGTTGCCGCCTCGCTTGCCAGCGTGGCCGCCATCGCGACTCCTGCTGCGGCGCAGGTTGCAGGCATTGCCACCAGCAGCCCGGAAGCCGTGATCGTTCGCAGCCAGGCGCGCATCAACGCCTATCAGCAGATCGACCAGCAATTCGCGAGCCAGATCACTCAGCTCCGCACGATGCGTCAGGAAATGCAGACGCTTCAGCAGAGCCTCGATACGGACAGCAACGGTCAGATCAGCCAGGCTGAAGCACAGGCTAACCAGTCCGTGGTGCAGCAGCTGCAGCAGAAAGAGCAGCAGCTCCAGCAGGCATCGCAGCCGATCGTCCTCGCGCAGACCTATGCCATCGAGCAGCTGATCAACGATTACCAGAACGTTCAACAGCAGGTCGTCCAGCAGAAGAAGATCCAGCTCCTGCTCAACCCCGATGCGATCCAGTGGGCGCCTGACGCAGTGAACGTGACCGACGATCTCGTCGCCGCGCTGAACCAGCGCGTTCCCAGCGTGCAGACGACACCGCCTGCCGGCTGGCGTCCGCGCCAGGAATCGCTGGCAACGCAGCAGACGGTTTCGCAGGTCCTGCTCAATGTTGCACAGCAGCAGGCAGCGCAGCAGCAGCAACAGGCCGGCCAGCAGCCTGCACAGCAGCAGCCCGCACAGCCTTCGGGCCGCTGATTTCGGAAAATAGGGACAGGGTGATGAGTGATTCCGGTTTCGACGTGGTCGAGGTGCTCAAGCGCCTTCCGCATCGCTATCCCCTGCTTCTCGTCGACCGGGTGAAGGAGCTCGTCCCTGACGAGCGCATTCACGCGGTCAAGGCAGTCAGCTTCAACGAAGATTTTTTCCAGGGCCATTTCCCCGGTGCGCCGATCATGCCCGGGGTTCTGCAGATCGAAGCCTTGGCGCAGGCCGCCGGTGTTCTTGCGGTGGAAAGCCTCGGGCTCGCCGGATCGGGCAAGCTCGTGTATTTCATGGCCATCGAGAACGCCAAGTTTCGCGCTCCGGTGACGCCGGGCGTCCTGCTCGATCTGAAGGCCGAGTTCGTGCAGAAGCGCGCCCGGGTCTGTAAATTCGCTGGCGCGGCATCGGTCGAAGGCAAAGTGACCTGCGAAGTGAGCTTCACAGCGATGATTGCCGACGCACCCGAATAAGGTTGCCAATATCGGTGCTCGCCGCTATGCGCGCGCCTTTCCCATTCACAGCTGGACCGGTCGGAACCGTTCCGAAGCTAGAAGGACGATTACCATGAAGGCCGAAGGTCACCCCGATTACCACATGATCACGGTCAAGATGACCGATGGCACCGAATTCCAGACGCGCTCCACCTGGGGCAAGGAAGGCGACACGCTTTCGCTGGATATCGATCCGACCAGCCACCCGGCATGGACGGGCGGCACCAAGCAGATTCAGGAAGGCGGCCGCGTCGCAGCCTTCAACAAGCGTTTCGGCGGCCTGTCGCTCAAGAAGAACTGAGCGAGGCGAGCCTCAAGGCTTTACGAAAGGGCGGTCCTGCAGGGCCGCCCTTTTTCATGCGCGATCTGGGCCGCCGGTTCGTTCGAACCGCATCATGCCTGCGTAAGTGTACTCTCCACCATCGGCCGGGTGGTCCTGTCCATCAAATACGGGGACTTCGGCCAGATCGTAGATTGTCATTCCATCGATGCAGGCAAGATTGAGGCCGTAGTGATCGGGTTCGGATCGTAACTGGTGAAAGGGATGGATGCCGCATCGAGCGCAGAACCTGTGCCGGGCCTGTCCGCTGCCGAATGTGTAAAGCGTCAACGCATCCTCACCCGCGGTGATTTTGCAATCTGCGATCGGCACATCGAGCATGACGACGCCCTTCATCGCGCAGATAGTACAATTGCAGCGCCGGATCACCGGATCAGCGGGCATGGTGAAAAGGAACCGTACCGTCCCGCAATGGCAACCACCGTGATGGATTTTGCCAGCTTCGATCATCTTACCACCCCCAGGGCTTTTCCCGGTACCATTTGGTAATCACGTATTTCAGCCCCTTCCTGACCTTCATGCCATGGTGGATCGTATTGGGGTTTTCGCGCAGGTCGGGGCGGCGGTTGTTCCAGCATACCAACTTGCCGGCTTCGGGCTGGAACATCTTCTTGGCAGCCTTGAAGCGCGTCGCGCCGCCGGCATCGACATCGTTGAGATAGATCATGAAGGTCCAGGTGCGCTGCCCGGCTACGGAGCAGTATCGCGTCCAGTCCTTGCCGCCCGGATTGAAATAGTCGCAGTGTGGCTTGAATTCCTGCCCCACATCGTAGCGCTGACCCTGCAACGGTTCGCCATGAGCCGGATCGATACCGTTCAGTGCATGGAGCAGAGCTTCCATTCGCATAACTGCCGGTAATCCGGCATCGAGATCGCAGGTCTCGCTGGTGCGGAAATAATTATCGTCGCCCGGATCGGCCAAGGTCGAGGGACGGCGATCCTGTTCGATCAAGGAAATCAGTTCCTGGCACAGATCTGGTGGCACGAAATCGCGTAGCTGAAACAGTTCCAGCTTCTCGCTCGGAATGCGCTGCACGCCTTTCCGTGCAAGAAGTTTATCGGCTGAAGATTCGCCCGGATTCATCATCGGCAGAACATTAGCGTCCGAAAGTGCAGCATCAACCGCGAAAGATAATTGCGTGCAATGTGCGCTGGCGCGTTTTTCGCTTCCCAATTCCCGTTCATTGTGCAACAGGCACGCGCCGTTGTGCAGGGCCGCTTGACGCTGGCCCTTGCATGCGTAACAGGCCCCCTTCCCGGGCGGTTCCGGGGGCATGTGGCGATCGTAGCTCAGTTGGTTAGAGCGCCGGTTTGTGGTACCGGAGGTCGCGGGTTCGAACCCCGTCGATCGCCCCATTTTCTCCCGCTATCAGCCGTCCATAACACCTCTCTGGGGGCATACGGCGCATGACGGCATTCTGGACCGAAGCGGATTTCGACGACCACGAACTCGTACAGGTTGTACGTGACGCGAAAAGCGGTCTGACAGCGATCATCGCGCTCCATTCCACTCACCTCGGGCCTGGTGCCGGCGGCACGCGTTTCTGGCACTATGCCGATGCGTCCGACGCCATGCGCGATGCGCTGCGCCTGTCGCGCGGTATGAGTTACAAGAACGCGATGGCCGGTTTGCCCATGGGCGGTGGCAAGGCGGTGATCCTGGCCAACCAGGACAAGGCCAAGACGCCCGAAATGCTCGCCGCTTTCGCCGATGCGGTGGATGCACTAGGCGGTAAATACGTTACGGCCGAGGACGTCGGCATTTCGGAAGCCGACATGGCTGCCGTAGCCGAGCGCACGCAGTTTGTCTCCGGTCTGCCCGTCGAAGGTGATGACGCTGCTGGCGGCGATCCCGGTCCGTTCACCGCGCTGGGCATTTTTCTAGGCATCAAGGCCGCGGTGAAGCACAAGCTTGGCAAGGACAGTGTCGAAGGCGTGCATGTCGCCATCCAGGGCACGGGAAGTGTGGGTGGAGGCGTTGCCCGCCTGCTCGCCAAGGACGGCGCTAAATTGACGCTATCCGATATCCACATGGACCGCGCCGAAGCGCTGGCCACGGAAATCGGTGCCGAAACCGCTGCGCCCGATGCGATCATGTCCATTGCCTGTGACGTATTCAGCCCGAACGCGCTGGGCGCGGTACTGGATGACGAAGGTATCGCCCGGCTCGACTGCCAGATCGTCGCCGGCGGTGCGAACAACCAGCTACGCCGGGCCGAGCACGGACCGATGCTGGCCAAGCGCGGTATTCTCTACGCGCCGGATTATGTCATCAATGCAGGCGGGATCATTTCGGTAACGCTGGAATATCTGTGCCGCAACGACAAGGCGCCGTGCGACATCAACGAGGTGCGCAAGCGCATCGCGCTGATCCCGGGCCGGCTCGAGCAGATTTGGCAGGAGAGCGACAGTTCCGGGGCCTCGCCCGATCAGGTCGCGGACCGCATGGCACAGGAACTTATCGGCCGCTGACACTGCGCCCTTGCGGGGGAGGGGCCGCGCTGTCAAAGCGGTGCCGGACGGTAAAATTCGATGCACGGCTTCGCCAATCCCAAACGCTTTCTGTCGCTTGCCAGCTTGCTGACGCCGATCTTCCTGATCGGTGGACTGCTGGTGAGTGCGGGAGCTTTGTGGTGGGGACTTACCCAGGTATCGCCCGATCGGCTGATGGGCGAAACTGTTCGCATTCTCTTCCTTCACGTACCGGCGGCATGGCTGGGTATGGGCGGATGGACGGCAATCGCCCTGTCCAGTCTGGTTTTCCTCGTCTGGCGGCATCCTCTGGCGGCGCTCGCCGCTCGTGCCGCGGCGGTGCCGGGGCTCGTCTTTACACTCATCTGCCTCGTCACCGGTTCGATCTGGGGGCGGCCCACATGGGGAACATGGTGGGTGTGGGACGGCAGGCTCACCAGTATGCTGGTGCTGGCCTTCCTCTATGTCGCTTATATCGCGCTGGCACAGGCGGCCGAGCGCGAAGGCGTTTCCGCGCGCATTCCGGCGATCTTCGGTTTGCTCGGCGCAATCAACATTCCGATCATCAACCGCAGCGTGGTGTGGTGGAATTCGCTCCACCAGCCGCCCAGCATCACCATGGGCCAAAGCGCGATCGACGCTGAATTCCTGGTGCCGCTGCTCGTCGCGGTATTCGGTTTCTCGCTGCTCTTCGCGGGCGTCGTGCTGGCCCGGATGCGGGCGCTGCTGGCCGATGTTCAGGCCGAAGCCCGCCTGCGTCGCAGGGCGATGGAGGCAGTTTGATGCGCGAAGCGCTGGATCAGTGGGATTTCGTCGTGGCTGCCTATGCAGTCGGCATCGTGGGCACACTTGCCATGGTGGCATGGGCTTGGATCGACATGAAGCGTGCTGAAAAGCGCCGCGAGGAAAGCAGACGCAAATGAGTGCATTCAAGCCAAAGCATCAGCGCCTCGTGCTGGTGGTGCTCGCGCTGGTGGCGCTTGTGGGGGCGGGCCTGCTGGCTGCCTATGCGCTGCGCAATCAGGCCAGCTATTTTTATCTGCCGGAACAGATGCTGGAGAATCCGCCTGCACCGGGACAGGCCGTCCGCCTCGGGGGTATGGTAGAACAGGGTTCTCTGCAAACCGCAACGGACGGCGTGACGCTGACCTTCGCAGTGACCGGCAAGGACGATGCCCGTGTGCCCGTGCGCTTCAGCGGGATCGCACCGGACCTGTTCGTCGAAGGATCCGGCGTAGTGGCGGAAGGCCGGCTTGGCCCCGATGGCACCTTCATTGCGGACAATCTTCTCGCCAAGCATGACGAAAACTACGTGCCCCGCGAATTGCAGGAAATGACCGAACATCAGGCCGCCAAGATGGCCGAGGAAACGACGGTCGGCCTGGAATGATTGCCGAACTGGGTCTTGCCGCGCTGTGGCTTGCCGCCGCGCTTGCCGCGACGCAGATGGTGGCAGGCTTTCTGGCGGTGCGCGACAATGGCACCAGCGAACTCGCCAAGCTGATCCGGCCCGCGGCCATCGCGCAGGGCGTGCTGGTCGCTTTCTCCTTTGCCATGCTGGTGTGGCTCTTCGCGATTACCGACCTGTCGGTCAAACTGGTGGTGTCGAATTCGCATTCGATGAAGCCGCTTATCTTCAAGCTGTCGGGCACGTGGGGAAATCACGAAGGCTCGATGCTCTTGTGGGTCATGGTGATGGGCTTTGCCGGCGCCCTAATCGCGCTGGTGGAACGCCGCCTGCCCGAGCGCACGATGAATGCAACGCTCGCTGCGCAGGGTGTTGTATCCCTGGGCTTCTATGCCTTCCTGATCCTGAGCTCGAACCCTTTCGCACGCCTGCCGACGCCGGCTGCGGAGGGGATGGGCCTTAATCCGTTGCTGCAGGACATCGGCCTCGCGTTCCATCCGCCTACGCTCTACCTGGGTTACGTCGGCCTGTCCGTTGCCTTCAGTTTCGCTGTGGGCGCATTGCTGACACGGCAGGTCACGCCGGAGTTTGCCCGCGCCATGCGGCCCTGGGTGCTGGGTGCATGGGTATGGCTGACTGTCGGGATCACGGCAGGGAGTTACTGGGCCTATTACGAACTGGGCTGGGGCGGCTGGTGGTTCTGGGACCCGGTCGAAAATGCCTCCCTCATGCCCTGGCTTGCAGCGACAGCGCTTCTCCATTCCGCCAGCGTCTTGGCCAGCCGCGATGCGCTGCGGACGTGGACAATTATGCTTGGCGTCGTCGCCTTTTCCATGAGCATGGTCGGCACATTCCTTGTGCGTTCGGGCATCCTGACCAGCGTGCACGCCTTTGCCGTCGACCCGGAACGCGGGACCTTCATTCTTGTCCTGCTCGGCATATTCATCGGCGGCGCGCTGCTGTTGTTCGCTCTGCGCGCCAGTACCATCAGCGAGGGCGAGCGCTTCCGGATTGCCAGCCGCGAAGGGGCGCTGGTCTTCAATAACGTGATGCTCAGCGCCATTCTGGCGATCGTACTGCTCGGTACGCTCTATCCGCTGTTGACCGAAGCTTTCGACGTGCGCGTGTCGGTGGGGTCGCCTTACTTCAACCCCGTGGGGGCGATCTTCGCCATTCCCATGCTGATTGTCATGGGGGTGGGGCCACTACTGCGCTGGCGGCAGGACCGTCTGGACCGGATCGGCAAGGAAGTCGCATTGTTCGGTGCTCTGGTGCTGGCCGCACTGATCCTCGCTAGCATTCTCGCCGAAATTGGCATTCTTCCGTTGCTGGGCTTGGCATTGGGTCTCGGCCTCGCTGTGGCGAGCCTGTTGCCACTGCGCCGCCGCAAGCTGTCGCGTACACCGCTCGCCACCTGGGGCATGGTGGTCGCGCATTTCGGGATCGCCGTTGCACTGCTCGGCATGTCGAGCGAAAGCGCTTTTACACAGGAACGCCTGGCTGCGCTCGAGGAAGGTGGACGCACAAGCGTGGGCCCGTGGAGCATCGAATTACAAGGGGTCGAGCCCATAGCCGGGCCGAACTGGACGGCCATGCAGGCCCGGATTGCGGCGCGTTACGATGGCGGCAAAGCCAACGTGCTGACACCGCAGGCGCGCAATTTCTGGGCGCCGCCGCAGCAGACCACCGAAAGTGCGTTGCTGACGCGCTGGAATGGCCAGCTTTATGCAGTGGTCGGCGATCGGACCCCTGACGGCCGTTGGCAGCTCCGCCTGTGGTGGAAGCCCTTCGTGCCGCTGATCTGGTATGGCGGACTGCTGGTGGCACTGGGCGGTGTGCTCGCGCTGATCGGGCGTGTCATAACCGATATCCGCAACCGCCGCCTTGCCGTCCGCATCGCAGAGCGCCGGGCCGACCGGGAGGCACTGGCATGAACTGGCGCCTGTGGGTTCCCCTGTTCGCCTTTGCGCTGTTTATCGGCTTGGCGGCGTATCAGTTGACGCAGCCGCGGGACGATTTCGTCGAAAGCCGGATGGTCGGACAGGAGCTTCCCTATTTCGACCTGCCGCCTGCGATGGATGGCGCGGAGGGCGTCGCCAATGTCGATTTCGCCGACGGCAAACCGCGCCTGCTCAATATCTGGGCGAGCTGGTGCCTGCCCTGTATCGCGGAAGCGCCGCATCTCGAAGCGCTGAAGGAGCAAGGTGCTGAAATCGTGGGTGTTGCCATTCGCGACCGGCCTGAGGACGTGGCGCGTTTCCTGGCGCAGCATGGCAATCCTTACGTGCGTATCGGGCGGGACGACCTGTCCGAGGTGCAGCTGGCGATCGGATCTTCGGGGGTTCCCGAGACCTTCGTGATCGATGGCAAGGGCGTGATCCGCTATCAGCATATCGGCGATATCCGTGAAAGCGATGTGCCGGTTCTGCTCGAGCAGTTGGCGGAGGCACGTCAATGAGACGTATGATTTTGCTGCTGAACACCGTTTTACTGTTCGGCATGTTCGGTCCCGCGGCAGCGCAGGATTCCCTGCCGCCGGCGCCCTATGCCTATCGCCAGCTCGACGATCCGCAGCAGGAGGCCGCAGCGCAGGACCTGATGGAAACTCTGCGCTGCCTCAAGTGCCAGTCCCAGTCCATCGCCGATAGCGATGCGCCGATGGCGGGCGACATGCGTCACCAGGTCCGCATCCGCATTGCAGCAGGCGAAAGCCCAGAAGAGGTGCGCGGCTGGCTGATGCAGCGCTATGGTGACTACGTCAGCTACAAACCGGCGGTCAGCGCCACGACATGGCCGCTGTTTGCCATTCCCGTGCTGTTGATACTGTTGGCAGGGGGCATCCTGATCCGCCGCATGCGGGGCCGCGCATGAGTTGGTTGCCGATCCTGATCCTGACGGCGCTGGTCTTCGCGCTGGCCGTGTTCGTACTCAAGCTGCCACGCACGCTGTGGACGCTCTTCGGCTCGGCGCTGCTGTTCGGGCTGGCGGGCTATGCGGCACAGGGAAATCCTGGCCAGCCGTCCGCCCCGTCATCGCCGGTGCGCGACGATGCGGCGCAATCTGGCGAACTGATGGTCGAGGCGCGCCGCGAATTCTATCCCGAGGGACGGCTTCCTTCGCGTTTCGTAGTCACGGCCGACGCCTTCACCCGCCGCGGCCAGCACGATCAGGCCGCGAATTTCCTGCGCAATGCGGTTGCCGAGAACCCGAAGGATGGCGAAGCATGGCTGGCGCTGGGCAATGCGCTGGTGGAGCATGCCGGGGGAAGGCTGACCGCCGCGGCGCTTTATGCCTATTCGCAAGCAGAGAAAGTCAGCCCGGAAAATCCGGCGCCGACCTATTTCCTGGGCCTCGCCTTCCTGCGTGCTGGCGAACCCGCCAATACGCTGACCCTGTGGCGCGAATTGCTGGAAAGTGCACCGGCAGATGCCGAGTGGCGGGGGCCACTGGCGGCGCGACTCGAGCGGCTTGAGGCGATTCTCGGCGTGACCGAGCGGGACGGCTCTGTAGAAACCGAAGAATAAACAGCGTGTTGCGTCCCTTGTTGCGGGTGCGAATACATGCTGCTAATCGCGGCGACTTCGCCATACAGGCCGAGTGACACGAAGTTGTCGGAAACCCAATCCAGCATGAATGATCCCGTTCCCGCGCCGCCACCGCTGAACGAAGGCGTGCCGCCTGCGGATTCGCATGGCGGCCATGGCCATAGCGGATCGCGCACGGCGCTGGCCGTGGGCGCCATCGGCGTCGTCTTCGGCGACATCGGTACGAGCCCGCTTTACGCCTTTCGTGAAACCTTTGCGGGCGCTGCCAGCATTGCGATCGATCGCCTGCACGTGCTGGGCGTGGTCAGCCTGATCTTCTGGTCGATGCTGATCGTGGTCGCATTGCAATATGTCACCATCCTGATGCGAGCGGACAACAAGGGGCAGGGCGGCAGCCTGGCGCTCGTCGCTCTGCTGAGCCGCCACATGGGCCGATCGAGCTATGGCTGGCTGGTCGTGCTGCTGGGCGTGTTTGCGACCTCGCTGTTCTATGGCGACAGCATGATCACCCCGGCCATCTCGGTGCTTTCGGCCGTCGAAGGCCTGACGGTGGTCAATCCGGGGCTGGATCCGCTGGTCATCCCTATAGCGCTGGTGCTGCTGATCTTCCTGTTCTTCCTCCAGAGCAGGGGCACGGCCAAGGTGGGCGCGCTCTTCGCGCCGGTGATGATCGTCTATTTCGTAACGATCGCCGGCCTCGGCCTTAATCAGATCATCCAGCATCCCGGCATCCTGTGGGCGCTCAACCCGTGGTACGCGGTGCAGTTCTTCCTGACCGACGGTGCGGTCGCATTCTTTGCGCTGGGCGCCGTGGTGCTCGCCGTGACCGGTTCGGAAGCGCTTTATTCCGACATGGGCCACTTCGGACGCGGGCCGATGCGCCTGTCCTGGTTCGGCTTCGTCATGCCGTGCCTGCTGCTCAATTATTTCGGGCAGGGCGCCATGATCGTGAGCCTGCCGGCCGAACAGGCCGCCGAAGTCGTGCGCAACCCGTTCTTCCTGCTGGCTGCCGAGGAATTCCGCCTGCCGCTGGTGATCCTTGCCACTCTGGCGACCTTCATCGCCAGCCAGGCCGTGATTTCCGGTGCGTTCAGTATCACGCACCAGGCAATGCAGCTGGGCTTCATGCCCCGCCTGTCCATTCGCCACACCAGCGAAACCGAAGCGGGCCAGATCTACATCCCGGTCGTGAACTGGGCGCTGATGGTGGCTGTGATCATCCTCGTCCTGACGTTCCAGAATTCGTCCAGCCTCGCCAGCGCCTATGGCATCGCGGTGACCGGTGCAGTCACCATCGATACGCTGCTGATGGGCGTGCTGTTCGTGGGCGTCTGGAAGTGGAAATGGTTCCTTGCCCTGCCGGTAGTGCTGTTCTTCCTGATCGTCGATGGCGCCTATTTTGCCGCCAACCTCGCCAAGGTGCCCGACGGCGGCTGGTTCCCGCTGGTGGTTGGGCTCGTCGCCTTCACCCTGCTGACCACCTGGTCACGCGGCCGCAAGCTGATGCGGGACCGGATGAGTGAAACCGCGCTGCCGATCGAGATTTTCGCCAAGAGCGCGAAGAATTCCGCCACCCGCGTGCCCGGCACAGCCATTTTCATGGCCAGCCAGACCGCCGGTGTCCCGAGCGCGCTGCTGCACAACATCAAGCATAACAAGGTGCTGCACGAGCGGGTCGTCATCCTGACCGTGCTGATCGCCGATGCGCCCTATGTCGATGCGAACAAGCGCTGCGAAATCCACGATCTGGGCGACGGGTTCTACCGCGCGATCCTGCATTACGGTTTCATGGAAGAAACCAATGTGCCGCTGGGACTGAAAGAAATGTCCCGCTGCGGCGGCGCATTCGACATGATGCACACCAGCTTCTTCCTCAGCCGGCAGACGCTGCTGGCCAGCGACAAGCCGGGCATGCCCATATGGCGCGAGAAGATCTTCTCCTGGATGCTGCGCAACGCCGCGACCGCCATGGATTTCTTCCGCTTGCCCACCAACCGCGTAGTGGAGCTTGGCAGCCAGGTCGAGATTTAGGCCTAGGCAGGCGGCCCGGACATGTCGGGTTGTGCGCTCCGCGTGTGGCGCCTTAGTTACCAGTGATCGCCGCGTCGCAATTTCATCTGAAGAGGGCCTGCGTCACCGGAGAGTGACACGGAATAAAGCATTCTCTATCACGCTTTGATGAATTCGGATTTTTCCCGCGATCTCGAAGTGGTCGGCGCTATCAGCGTCGTACCTTCCATCCTCGAGGTGGTCTGCCAGTCGACCGGGATGGGTTTTGCCGCGGTCGCGCGGGTCACCGAAGATCGCTGGATCGCCTGCGGGGTTCGGGACGAGATTGCCTTCGGACTGGAGCCTGGCGGAGAGCTTCAGGTGGAAACGACGATCTGCAACGAAATCCGGGACCATCGGGACCCTGTGGCCATCGATGACGTCGACAACGATCCCACATATCATAACCACAAGACGCCACAGATTTATGGGTTGAAGAGCTATATTTCCGTCCCGATCCTACTTTCGGACGGCAGCTTCTTCGGCACGCTTTGCGCAATTTCGCCAAAACCTGCGAAGGTCAGCGAACCCAAAACGCTGGGCATGTTCACCCTGTTTGCCGAGATGATCGCCTATCATATCGAGGCCGGTCGCGCCGTAGAGCAGACCAAAAAGGCGCTGCTGGACGAACAGGAAACGTCGGCATTGCGGGAACAGTTCATCGCGGTTCTCGGTCACGATCTGCGCAATCCATTGGCCAGCATCGCCAGCGGGATGCGGCTGATTGGCAAGGAGCCATTGAGCGAGAACGGGAAATCCCTTGTCGGCCTGATCGAGGGAAGCGTGGCGCGCATGGCGGGGCTGATCGATAATGTCATGGATTTTGCGCGCGGCAGGCTGGGTGGCGGCTTGACGCTGACGCGGTCGCGAAAAAATATTGCGGAAACGCTCGATCAGGTGATTTCCGAGTTGGAAGCCAGCCATCCGGATCGCATTATCCATAAGTCAGAATGGACCGACCTGGAGGTGGATGGCGACCATGATCGCCTTGGTCAGGTTTTCTCCAACCTGATCGGGAATGCCCTGATGCATGGCGATCCGAACGAACCCGTCAGGATCGCCCTTGTCAGAGATGGCGAGAACCTCGTGTTTCGGACTGTGAATATGGGAGACACCATTCCCCCCGAAGCGATGGAGCAGCTATTTCAGCCATTCTCGCGTGGCGAGGTGCGGTCGAGCCTCCAGGGTCTCGGGCTTGGTCTTTATATCTCTGCCCAGATTGCTGCCGCGCATGACGGCACGCTAAGTGCCGTATCAGCAAATGGCAAAACCACGTTTACCTTCGAACTTCCGCCTGAGTGAGATGGCTCGGCCCAAACGTCAGCAAGCCAGTTCCGTCGGTTTGTGAAATCGTTGGCGGGGATCGCTCCTGAACCCTGTGACTGACGGGGGCCCCGTTTTACTGAAGTACGCTCGCCGGACACTTCCCGTCCGCTACGAGCTTCGCGCGGTAGCTGTGACCATGTTCGGCGCGCCAGGCATCTGCGGCAGCCTTGCCATTTGTCCGTAAGCGGTTTTTGTATTCCGCTTCCATGGCGCGCCGCTCGGGCCCTGGCCCGGAATCGGCGAAACAGCGGGGGGAAATAGAAGCGGCTGACGAGTTACCATCCGCGATGTCGCCCGAGATCTTGTTGGCCATGACGCTGGTTACAGCATTGCCCATAGGTATCGGATCAATCGGCGCATATTGGCCAAACGCCGGCACGGCGCTGGAGAGAAGAACCGTTACACTGAGTATGCCAAGACCGGTGCGTCTCACTGCCATGAAAATCCTGTTCTGCAGCAGGCACGATAGCCCCGGGCATGATGAACGTCCAATTTATCCCAAGACGAGTTGACCACCATCCGGGGTCGACGGGATGTCCATCGAATGATCCAAGACGAAGAGGAAGGTCCCATGAACTCTTGCCACGTCGTGCTGTCCGGTTGCTCAAGCGGCGGGAAATCGACGCTTCTGGCAGAACTTGGGCGCAGGGGCTTTGCGATCGTGCCCGAACCGGGTCGCCGCATCGTAGAGGAAGAGCTGCGAGGCGACGGGAGCGCGCTTCCATGGGTCGATCTGAAGGCCTTCGCCAATCGGGCGTTGAGCCTTGCCGCTAACGACAGGCACGATGTGCCAGAGGAGGCCGGCTGGGTCTTTTTCGACCGCGGTCTCGTGGACGCAGCGGTCGCGCTGCAACATGCGACGGGACGAACTGCCGCCGGGGTGCTGACAGCGTATCGACGCTATCACGAACGCGTATTTCTGGCGCCTCCCTGGCCCGAAATCTTCGAGACAGATGGGGAGCGTCGCCACAGTCTAGCGGAAGCGAGCGCCGAGTACCATCGCCTGCTGAAGACCTACCGCGAACTGGATTATGACACAGTCATCCTGCCGAAGGTGAGCGTCGAAGAACGAGCCGATTTCGTTCTTCGAACGCTTCGCTGATCGCGCCGAGACTGCGCTGACGTTGGTTCTCTGGATGGACACCAGACGGGAAGGTGGCCGGTTACACCATGTCGTCATCATCGCGACTGTATCCAAACAGCTCGCCGGGCGCGCATTCGAGGACGTGGCATAGCCGCGCGAGGGTCGAAAACCGGATACCCCGGACCTTGTTCGACCGTATGAGAGATAGCTGGGTTTCACTGAGACCGACACGTTTTGCCACATCCTTGCCTGACAAGCCGCGGTCCTGAAGAACCTGATCCAGGGTAATGATGACGGGCATCAGAGTATCTCGTCCAGTTCACGGCGGACATCAGCCGCCTGACGCAAGATGTGCGCTACCAATGTGAGCAGGATGCCAAGGCAGCCCAAGGTGATCGCCGGGATGTCGAACACCGCGTACCCGGACCATCGACCTACAAAGACGTTGAGTAGGAGAGGCTGCAAAAAGACAAAGGCCAGACCTCCGAGAAAGAGGCAAACGCCGAGACGGCCGGTTAATCTGGCCAGCACAGCTTCCTTCGCGTGCCCTCTCGCGATTGCCTTGGCAGCGAGGGCAACCATCCAGATGGCCGCTACGAAAAAGGCGGTTGGCACCAAACCGATAAGGTGAGCGACTTTTGCGCTTGTCGGGACTTTTGGACTGAAAAGTCCGGTGGCGTTTAATGCGATCGCAAAAACCAACAGCGCCAGCACCGTCAGAGTTGCGCGGTGGGCCAATACGGGATCGTTCAATTTGCTCACTGTTTGCCTCCTGAGATTTAAGCAAGACTTAAACCCGAGTAGGGTGATTAAAGCAAGAGTTAAATTATCTCTATCGCACTGGTAGGTGGTTGAGGAGGTTTTCGCCGCGGGGATTGGTAGATGCGGGCACACAAACACCTCGACCTTTACGCGCCATTCCCGCTACGCAGGCGGCTGTTGGTTCAGGACGGTGATGGGGTTAGGCTTCCGGATGGTTTTTACAGATTGCGATGCCCTGATTTTCGATAGCGACGGTGTGCTGGTCAATTCGGAGGTGATCAACATCGCTGTCGAGCAGGAGTATCTTGCCGAACTCGGGCTCACGTATGATTACGCGACCTATGTTTCCCGGTTCGTTGGCCTGGCGAATGCGGATTTCCATGCGCAACTTGCGGCGGATTTCAACGAGCACGTCGGGGGTGAATTTCCGCAGGACTTTGGTTCGCGGTTGGATGAACGCATCTGGCCCAGGATCGAGGCCGAGCTGAAGCCGCTCGACGGCGTGGAAAAACTTGTGGCTGCATTTGGCGGGCGCGTGGCGGTCGGTTCTTCGGCTTCAATCGATAAGCTTGTCCGAAAACTGGAACTTACCAAGCTCGACCGTTTGTTCGCGCCTCATATCTATTCAGCCGATCACGTTCAGCGAGGAAAGCCAGCTCCCGACCTTTTTCTTTACGCCGCGAGACAGATCGATGTGCGGCCCGAGCGGTGCGTTGTCATAGAGGACAGCGTGAATGGGGTGCTGGCAGCGCGAGCAGCTAACATGACGGCTATCGGGTTTGTCGGCGGAGGCCATGCGGATTCCGGACTGGCCGAGCGCTTGAAAGCCAGCGGAGCTGCAACGGTGGTTTCCAGCCATGCCGAGATTCTGGACATGCTCTGACCGCCTCGTCAAAGACGGATCGTCCCTCCGTCCTCAGGCGGTTGGCGGTTCGTCCTTTACGACTTCGTCCCTGTCTTCCAGCGCCAGCCCGTGTTTCAGCAGCATCGGGATCTGGGTGAAGGTGAAGATGAAGCTGAGCGGCATGAAGACCCACAGCTTCGCCCAGAGCCAGCTTTCGAAGGTGAGCTGCATGCGCAGCACCTCGTTCAGGACGGCCATGAAAACGAAGAAGAAGCCCCAGTTGCGCGACAGCTTGAGCCAGCCCTGGTGGTCGACGCCTTCGAAGGCCGCTTCCAGCAGGATCTGCAACAGTGCCTTGCCGCGGAGCCATCCGCCGATCAGCAGGGCGCCAAACAGGAGATAGATGGCCGTTGGCTTGATCTGGATGAACTTTTCATCCTGCAGCCAGATGGTCAGCCCGCCGAAGCCCACGATCAGTGTTGTCGATAGGATAAGCATCGGGCTGACGTGACCGAATTTCAGCTTGCTGAAGACCAGCGCCACGACGGCTGCGACCATGAAGGCGATCGTGCCGTAGATCACTGCAGCGATCTCGCCGAAGGTCGACGTCTCGGGCGGCTGGTAAAACTTGTAGACGCCGAGGAAAACCAGCAGCGGGCCGTAATCGACGAGGATATTGAGCCAACCAGATTTGGGCTTGGGTTTCGTTTGTTCGTTCATCAGGCCACTCCCGCGATCACGCGCGCCACAAGATCGGGATCGAAGGGGCGCAGATCGTCGATCTTCTCGCCGACACCGATCGCGTGGATGGGCAGGCCGTATTGCTCGGCCGCCTGTACCAGCACACCGCCGCGCGCCGTGCCGTCGAGCTTGGTCATGACGAGGCCGGTGACGCCTGCAACCTCCTTGAACACGTCGATCTGGGACAGGGCGTTCTGGCCGTTGGTGGCATCGAGTACCAGTACGACATCATGCGGCGCTTCGGGATTGAGGCGGCCGAGGACTTTCCTGATCTTGGCGAGTTCGTCCATCAGTTCGCGCTTGTTCTGAAGGCGGCCCGCCGTATCGACGATCAGCACGTCGGTGCCGATCTCGGTTGCCTTCTTCACCGCATCGAACACGATCGAAGCCGGGTCGCCGCCCTCCGGTCCGCGCACGAGCGGCACGCCGACCCGCTCCGCCCAGGTCTGCAGCTGACCGATGGCGGCTGCGCGGAAGGTATCGCCCGCCGCCAGCATCACGGCGTAATCGTCTTCCTGGAAGAGGTGCGCGAGCTTGGCGATGGTCGTTGTCTTGCCGCTGCCGTTCACGCCGATAACCAGGAGTACCTGGGGGCGGGGAAAGGCAGTGATTTCGAGCGGTATGGCAACGGGACGCAGGATAGCGGCGATTTCCTCTGCCACGGCTTCCTTCAGCTCCCGCTCGGTAATCTCGAGGCCGAAGCGCTTTTCGCGCAGCTTTTCGCGAATACGCGCGGCTGCCGACGGGCCGAGGTCGGACAGGATCAGCGCGTCCTCGACATCGTCCAGCGTGGCATCGTCCAGCCGCGCAGTGCCCACCACCTCGGTCAGGTTGCTCGTCAGTTTCTCGGAGGTCTTGCGGAAGCCCCCGAACAGCCGGTCGGTCCAGCTTTGCTTGTCACTCATTGCAGAAGGCCATTCTCGAAACGTGTCGGCGATACGGTGATCACGCTGCCGGCGGGTGTGCCCTCGGGTAGGGATACCCGGGCGAAATGCGGCGTGTAGCCGGTCCCGTCGCGTTCGGCGAGGACGGCGTGCGGATTTTCGACGAGCGATGCAAGCCATGTGTCGCGCGTAGAGCTCGCCAAGGCACGCAATTCGGCAGCGCGGCGCTTGACCGTTTGACGCTCGACTTGCGGCATGCGGGCGGCAGGCGTGCCGGGGCGGGGCGAATAGGGAAAGATGTGGCCGTGCACGATGCCCAGTTCGCGGACGATCGACAGATTGGCCGCGTGATGGTCTTCGGTTTCGGTGGGGAAACCGGCAATCAGATCCGCGCCAATCGCGCAATCGGGGCGCAGGTCCTTGAGCCGCGTAATGAGGTCTATCGCATCGCGGCGCAAGTGCCGGCGCTTCATGCGCTTCAGAATGAGATCGTGACCGTGCTGCAGCGAGAGGTGAAGATGCGGCATGAGACGCTGTTCATGGGCGAAGAGTTCGAACAGCTGCGGATCGATTTCCACACCGTCGAGCGACGACATCCGCAGGCGCTGGAGGGTCGGAAAGCGATCAAGCACTGCATGCACGAGTTGGCCGAGGGGCGGCGTGTCAGGCAGGTCGTGGCCCCATGACGTGACGTCCACGCCGGTCAGCACGATTTCGGGCGCGCCGTGGTCGAGATGCCGTTCCACCTCGGCCAGAACCTCGGCGATGGCCAGCGAGCGGCTGGGCCCGCGTCCCTGCGGAATGACGCAGAAGGTGCAGGCATGGTCGCAGCCGTTCTGTACTGCGATAAAGGCGCGGGTGCGATCCTGCGGGGCCGGGGGGGTATCGGCCGGGACGTTCCAGGCGCGCGCGTCGAGCTTGGCCGTATTGGCGACTAGCCCGTCGACTTCGGGCATGGCGGAAAGCTGGTTGCGCTCGATATCGGCAGCACAGCCGGTCACCAGCAGGCGGGCATCGGGATTGGCGCGACGCGCGCGGCGGATCGCCTGCCGTGTCTGGCGTACCGCCTCGCTGGTCACTGCGCAGCTGTTGACGACCACTAGGTCCCGTTCCCCGGCCAGCATGGCGCGGATCTGCTCGCTCTCGGAAATATTGAGACGGCATCCGAGTGAAATGACCTGCGCTTCGCTCACGCGAAATCATCCCATTCGAAGCTTCCGCGATAAGCTTCCGTGGCGGGTCCAGTCATGCGGATGCTGTTGTCTTCGCTCCAGGCAATGGTGAGATCGCCGCCGGGCAGGGTCACGGTGACCTCGCGTTCGACCAGCCCGCGGCGCATGGCGTGGACGGCGGTCGCACAGGCACCGGTGCCACAAGCCTGTGTAAGTCCGGCGCCACGTTCCCAGACGCGAAGGCGGATGTGGCCACGGTTTTCAATGGTCGCGACATTGACGTTCACACGCTCGGGAAAGAGCGGGTCGTTCTCGATTTCCGGACCGAGCGCATCGAGCGGCACGGCACCGCAGTCCTCGACGAAAAATACTACGTGCGGGTTGCCGATATTGACCGCGCCGGGGTGGTCGAGGCCATCCCAGCCGACCGGCATCGCAGCCGTGTCCATGCCGTAGGCAAGCGGGATCGCGTCCCATTCGAAACGGGGTTCACCCATATCGACACTGGCGCCGCCTGCCACCGGTTCGATGCGGATTGTGCCACCTGCCGTTTCGACATCTGCTGGCGCGCCATGGAGGAGCGCAACGGCGCGGCTGGCGTTGCCACAGGCTTCAACCTCGCTGCCATCCTGATTGAAGATCCGCATGCGGAAATCGGCAGCACTGCTTGGCTGCAGAAGGATCAGTTGATCGCACCCGATCCCGGTGCGACGGTCGGCGAGCGCCCGGGCGATGCTGCCATCGATTTGCGGCAAGTCCTTCGCACGCGCATCAAGCACGACAAAGTCATTGCCCAGTCCATGCATCTTGGTGAAATCGACGCGCATCGTGCGGCGCATCTATGCATTTGGCGCCGCAGCGTCCAGTGCATGCGTCAGACGGCGCGAGTGCCGCCTTCGCGCCCGGGCTGACGCTTGCCGAAATCAATCTCGGTCACATTGGCTGGCAGATCCTTCGCGAGGAGATCCTGCTCCTCCAGCCGGCGGAGAACGTCGGCAGCCGGTTCAGGTCGCCCATAGTGGTACCCCTGGCCCTTCATTTTCCCCATCCGCTTCAGCGTTTCGAGAATGATTTCGTTCTCGATGCCTTCGGCCGTCACCGGGAGTTTGAGCCCATCGCTCATGGCTAGGATGGCATCGACCAGCTTGGCGCCATTTTCCTCGTTCTTGAGTTCGGCAATGAAGGCACGGTCGATCTTGAGATTGTCGAACGGGAGGCTGCGTAGCTGGGCCAGACTGGAATAGCCGGTTCCGAAATCATCGAGACTGATATGGACGCCCTGATTGCGCAGAGAGGTGATCATCGAACGCACCATGCCGACATTTTCCAGTAGGCAGCTTTCAGTGATTTCGATGACAAGGCGATTGGCGGGGAAGTTATGCTGCACAAGTAGCTTGAGCAGTTTCTGCGCAAACCAGGGATCGCGCATCTGGACGGGCGATATGTTCACCGACAGGGTCAGGCTTGCGTCCCATGCGAGCGCATCCTGGAAAGCCTGCGCGATAAGCTTCTCGCTCATCTCGCCGATGACCGCGATGTCTTCGGCAATCGGAATGAAAATGTCTGGTCCAACCAGGCCCATCTCGGGCGATTCCCAGCGTGCGAGCATTTCGAAGCCGACAATCCTGCCGGTTTCGAGATCGATCTGCTGTTCGTAATAGGGACGAAATTCGCCGTTCACGATGCCGCGGCGGATGCCGGCCTCCACTTCGTTGCGGAAACGGAGTTCATTTTCCATCGACGGTTCGAACCAGTAGAAGCGGTTCTTTCCCTGCTTCTTGGCGTGGTACATGGCGATATCCGCCTTGTGCATCAGGCTTTGAGCAGAAGTGGTCCCATTGCGCATATCGTCCAGCTGCCGGCTGGATGCGATACCGATCGATATGGTGATATCGATCGTTGCTGTTTCACACTTCACCGGGCGCGCAACCTGTTCGGCCATCCGGGCGGTTAGCTGATCGACCCGATCGGGGACCTGAGGGTGATAGGGCACGACGCATACGAACTCATCCCCACCGAGCCGCGCGAGGATCGCCCCGTCCGGTAGCAGGCGATCGATCCGATCGGCCGTATTGCGCAGAACCTCGTCGCCCGCCTGATGCCCGTAAAGGTCGTTGACCTGCTTGAAGTTGTCGAGGTCGAGGGCGATTGCGGCAAGCGCATGTTCGCGCCTTTCCAGATGCGTCAAGCGATCGCCGAGCAGTGTCGTAAAGCTGCGGCGATTAAAGCAGCCGGTGAGATGATCGATGTCGGCGAGCCGGCGCGCCTCTTCTTCGGATTTCCGGCGTACCTTGAGTTCGGCAGAAAGCGATTTGTAGCGCTGCCACCCCAGAAGGATGAGCGCCACATTGAGCAACAAGGCGTTCGTGAGCGCCACATCCGGAGATGCTGCTTCGCCATTCCACGCCTTGAACAGCGCGGGCAGAACGACGCCTGCCGTGCCCACGAAGAGGATAACGGCGGCAAGAGCGATGCCAAGAGAGACGAAATCGCGTTCACCGACGCCAGTCTTCTGCCGGGCAGAGCCAGGTCGACGATCGATTTCAGATGAGGTCTCAACGACCAATGCCACCCCCTGGCGTCCGGTTACGTTTCCCCAAATATACTCATTGCACCTAAGAACCGGTTAATTGCCGGGCACGACGGGAAGGCGGGTGGCAATACTGTGCATGGATCGCTAACCGCGGCGCCAAGGCGAAAAAATGGAGAATACCCGCGATGCGCTACTGGCTGATGAAATCCGAACCCTTCAAATATAGCTGGGACGATCTTGTTAGCGAGGGCGAAGGTACATGGGACGGGGTGCGCAACCACCGGGCCAAGAACAATCTCGCCGCGATGGAGGTGGGGGATCAAGCGTTCTTCTACCACTCGCGCGAAGGGCTGGAGATTGTCGGCATATGTGAAGTCAGCGTGGCCGGAATCACCGACCCGACCGATCCAGAAGGAAAGTGGGCTGCGGTAAAGGTGAAGCCCAAGAGCAAATTGCCATGCCCGGTGACCCTGAAGCAGGTGAAGACCGAGCCGAAACTGGCCGATTGCGAGCTCGTGAAATATTCGCGGCTATCGGTGGCGGAAATCAAGGCCGACGAGTGGTCGATAATCTGTTCGATGGCTGGCATCTGATCTTCGTCGCAACCCCGGTTCGCTTGGTCGCGAGGGCGAGGAACGTAATTCGCTATCAGATCGTTATGTCCCTGTAACCGCGCGATTATCCGCGCGATCGAAAAGGAGACGTATCATGGGTGAACTTACAGACAAAATCAAAGGTAGCGCAAACGAAGCAGCCGGCAATGTAAAGCAGGCCGTTGGCAAAGCGACCGACAACGAGCGTATGGTTGTCGATGGCAAGACCCAAGAACGCAAGGGCGAAGCCCAGCAGGTCAAGGGTAAGGTCAAGGGTGCTTTGGGCGACGACGTCTGACGATAGCGCTACGCTGAGATAACAGCGAGGAAGGCCACCTCCCCATGCGGGGCGGTGGCCTTTTCTTTTTGGTCAGCGATTGCGAAGGGCGCTGACGCTTGTTCCGCTGGCAGCAAGCTGTTCGATATCGATGGTGCAGTGAATAAGGCGGAGGCCATTCCGCCCATGTGCCGCAGCAAGCACATCCTTGAATTCATCCGTCGTCGCTGCCTTGGCCGACCAGCCGCCATAGGCAGCCGCCAAGGCCGCAAAATCGGGATTGACCAAGCGCGTGGCGCTGATCCGGTCTTCGCCGGGGAATTCGCGCTCCTGATGCATCCGGATGGTGCCGTACGCGGAATTGTCCACCACGATCACGATCATGTTCGCATCATGCTGTACTGCGGTCGCAAGCTCCTGCCCGTTCATCAGAAAATCGCCATCACCAGCCACTGCGACGACCGTTCGCTGAGGAAACCGCAAGGCGGCAGCGACTGCGGCCGGAACGCCGTAACCCATGGCGCCGCAGGTGGGCGCGAGCTGCGTAGGGAACCCCCCGTAGCGCCAGTAACGGTGCCACCAGCCCGAGAAATTGCCAGCACCGTTACAAATGATCGTATCTGCGGGGAGGGTGTCGCGCATGAATTGCACGGCCTGACCCATGTCCAGCGTATGGCCGTTGGGATGCGCCGTAGCCCATTCCTCCCATTCGGCGTGGGCCTGCATTCCGGCATCGAAATCGATAGCCTCACCATCATCCCAGAGTGCCGCGCTCTCGGCAAACTCGTCCATCGAGGCGCAGATTGCCAGGTCGGCGGGATAAACGCTGTTAAGCTCGTTCGCATCCGGGTGAACATGAACCAGTTGGCGATCGCCATCGATCAGCGGGGGTACGGTATAGCCGTCCGTCGTCGCTTCCCCGAGCCGCGCACCGATCGCGAGTATCAGATCGGCGTTCCTGACGCGTTCGACAAGCTTCGGACTGGGGCCGTAGCCGAGGTTTCCAGCATAAACCTTACTTGAACTTGAAATTGCATCTTGCCGACGGAAAGCCGTTGCAACGGGAATGCCTAAACGCTCTGCGAAGATCTGGAAATGTTCGCGAGCCTTGGCGTTCCAGCCGGCTCCCCCGATGATCGCAATGGGCGAAGCGGCATCCGCGATCATCGCGATCATCGCCTGCATGGCATCGGGGCAGGGGGCCTGCGCCGAGCGTTCCACCCGCGGGCGCGGCTTTGCGGACGTATCCCGGCCCAGCATGTCTTCGGGAAGAGCGAGGACGACGGGGCCAGGCCGACCCGAAACCGCCATGGCATAGGCGCGCGCGACATATTCCGGAATGCGATCCGCCGAATCGATCCGCGCGGCCCATTTGGCGATCGGGCCGAAGAAGGCCGCGAAATCGACTTCCTGAAACCCTTCGCGGTCGCGCATCTCGCTGTCCACATCGCCAACGAACAGGATCATCGGCTGGGAATCCTGCATGGCCACATGAACCCCGATGCTGGCATTGGTCGCGCCGGGACCGCGGGTCACAAAGGCGACGCCCGGGCGGCCCGTCATCGCCCCGTCGGCGCAGGCCATGAAAGAAACCCCGCCTTCCTGCCGACACGTTACGACGTCGATCGTGCTTTGTTGGCCCAGCCCGTCGAGAACCTGCAGGAAGCTTTCGCCGGGAACCGTGAAGACCCGGTCGCAGCCCTGTTCGATCAGGCAATCGACAAGAAGCTGGGCGGCTTGCGGAGTGTTAGGTGCTTTCATGCCACTGCGGTTAGCCCGCGTCGGTTGCGCGCGCAATCGCGCCAAACATGGTTAATTTCCAGTAAACCGTTTCAACGGGGGACAGCGCTTATCTGACCGGAGACCAAATGGTTAAAAAAGCATTAATCCCGCATGATGAGACGCGCACTTGTATTGACGAGCGAAGGATCGCGGCACTGGTTCAGAGCCAGCCTCCCGCAGCGCCGTGCCGCATTTGCCGATATTCCGGCGAACACGCCAATCGATTGGCGGTTGACCGCAGACGATGTGCGCGGGGTGGCAACGACCTATTTCGCGACGGTCGCAGCCGTGCTCGCGTTTATCGTCTAAATTGCGCCGGCGGCGATTTCCGCCGCTTCGTTCTCAGCCGCGATCAGTCTCTTGGCGAGCCACGCGGAGAACAGGCACATGGCAGCGCACAGAAGGATCTGTTCTGTGATCGGGACACCGACAGCGCTCAGTGCCATGGCCAAAAGCGATCCGCCCACCATGGCGCCCGAATTCACGATATTGTTCGCCGCAATGGTTCGCGATGCCTTGTCCGGTGATACACGCGTGGTCAGAAAGGCGTATAGCGGGACTACGAACATGCCGCCTGCCACTGAAATGCCGAGCAGGCACAGCATAAGCAAAGACGCCATGGGCCACGCGATGAACTCGCCCACGTCCAGCAAGTCCGCCGGTTGGTCCGCTTCCCACAATTTGGCGACAACGTAAAAGGCGACCACGAAGATGCCCATCACTATGACCGATGCTGGAGAATAGCGCGCCGATACTTTGCCCTTGAGTAACGCGTTCACCGCCACTGACCCAATTGCGACGCCAATTGAAAATACCACGAGGAAGAGACTGGCTACCTCCGGACTGGCCATGATCGTGTTCTTTGCCAGTGGCGGAAACTGGATGAACAGCACGGCGCCGATCGTCCAGAAAAAGCTAATGGCGAGGATCGCGTAATAGACTTCCGCATTGTGCATCGTGTCCCGCACCAGCTTCACCGAGGCGCGAAGGACATGCCAGTCGAGCTTTTCGATTTCACCAAGAGGCGGTGCGGGCGGGATCTGACGGCTGATCATGTAACCGATACACGAGATGACGATGATCCCCATCGCGGCCCACCCGGTATAATCGACTGCCAGGGGACCTGCCAGGATCGTACCCATCAGGATGGCAATGTAGGTGCCGGCTTCGACCAGTCCGGTCCCGGCTAGTACTTCGTCCTTCTTCAGATGCTGCGGCAGGATTGCATATTTGATCGGGCCAAGGAAAGTGGACTGCACGCCGGTGAGGAATAGCGCGAGCAACAGGAGCGGGATCGCCACCGTGTGAACCATTATCCCGCGCCATGCCATGTACAGGCCCGCGGCCCCGATCATCATGAGCCCGATCTCGCACATCTTTACCGAGCGGATGATCTTAGCCTTGTCGCGCATGTCGGCCAGTTGTCCGGCGAGCGCGGAGAGAATGAAAAACGGGAGGATGAACAAGGCGGAAGCCAGACTGCTGAAGCTGGATTCTGTCGTTTCGTCGTTATAAACCGCATAGACGACGAACAGGACCATTGTGGTCTTGTAGAGATTGTCGTTGAATGCGTTGAACAACTGCGTGACGAAGAGCGGCAGAAACCGTCGGCGGCGCAGCAAATGCGTGGCTGTAAACATGACCCCCCGGGTAGAAACCCATTCTTGCACTGCTGTGTAGTCCTATCGCGCCAGCGGACAAGGCCATTCGGCGGCTTTTGCGATGCACCGATTGTCGCTAGAGCGAAGTGGTAATGCTCAATCTGCCGAACATCCTCACCCTGTCACGAATCATGGCCATTCCGCTGCTTGCCTGGTTCCTGTGGTGGCCGGGGTGGGAGATGGGCTATCTGATTGCCTTCGCGCTGTACTGCCTCATGGGGATTACCGACTATTTCGATGGCTATCTCGCGCGGACCAGCGGGACGGTATCGAAGCTGGGTATCTTTCTCGACCCGATTGCCGACAAGATCATGGTTGCTGCCGTCATATTGGTCCTGGCGGCGCAGGGTGTTCTGAACGGGCCCTATGTTGGTGACATGCATGTCGTCGCGGGACTTATCATCCTCATGCGCGAGATTGCGGTATCGGGCCTGCGCGAGTTTCTGGGACCTCTGCAGGTATCCGTTCCGGTGAGTAAACTGGCGAAATGGAAGACGACGTTCCAAATGGTCTCGCTCGGAGCTCTGATACTCGGGGAAGGGCTGCCACGCTGGACGATGATGATCGGCGCAGTCGATGCGAACATTCCGCACACCGTCGGGCTGGTGACGCTATGGGGGGCAGCGGTGCTGACGGTCATAACGGGCTGGGACTATCTGCGGGTTGGCCTGAAGCACATGGACTGAAGCTGTCGGAGCGGGGGAGGGAACTGACGGACGCAGTCACCTCCGCGGGCAAATTTCTTTGCCATCGCGCCGCAAGAATGCTGGCGTAACTCCGCAGGCTCTCTAGGTAACAGACGAACTGCAAATTTCGGAGACGGCGCCAAGACGCCTGCTTTCATGGCCCTACTGATTTTCTACGTTTCGCTCGCGCTGATCGTATCGTTCTTCTGTTCACTACTGGAGTCATCGCTGCTGACGATAACTCCGTCCAGCGTTCGCTCCGCGGAAGAACGCGGCGCGAAGTGGGCCGCGAAAATGAAAGGGCTGAAAGACGACGTCGAGCGCCCGCTTGCTGCGATTCTGACGCTAAACACCGTGGCGCACACTATGGGGGCAGCGGGGGCGGGCGCGCAATATGCCGCGCTCTACGGAGCGGGACGCGAAGCTGTTTTCGCCGGTGTCCTGACCGTGGCGGTTCTGGTGGTGACAGAGATCATCCCCAAAACCATTGGTGCGCGTTATGCGACCAGCCTGGCATCGTTCACAGCTTCCCTGCTGCCCGTGCTGATCACTGCGCTTGCGCCGCTGGTGTGGGCGTCACGGCAGATCACGCGACTGATAACGTCCGGCAAGCCCGCGGATCCGCCTCAGCACCGTGACGAACTGCTGGCTATCGCCAGTCTGGGGCAAGCTTCCGGCCAGATCGATAAGGTCGAAGTGCGGTTTATGAAAAATCTTATCCAGCTCAACGCGGTCAAGACTTCGGATATCATGACGCCGCGCACGGTCGTGTTCGGTCTGAGCAAGTCGGATGATCTTGGCAAATGGGCGGAAAAAGTCAGCGCCTCGCCCTACAGCCGCATTCCGGTTCTCGATGGGGAGAGCGACAAGCCGAGCGGCTTCGTGTTGAAAAGCGATCTGCTTGTGTGCCTCGCCAAGGGCGAAGCGCATTGCGATGTCGACGGTATCATCAGGTCTCTCCCCGGTGTCCTCGACGAAGTGCCGGTGAACAAGCTGTTTCATCGCATGGTCACCGATCACAACCATATTCTGGCCGTGCTCGACGAATACGGCACCTTCGTAGGCTTGGTAACACTGGAGGATGTGCTCGAAACCATTTTCGGCTTCGAGATTGTCGACGAGCTCGACGAAAAACCAGATCTGCAGGAGTACGCCCGCGAGCTGGCGCGCCGCCGCAATACGGAACGCGCAATGCCCGATGGGTTGATGCCAGACTAACGCTCGAGGTCTGGCTCGGCGCGACGAGGCCTTCGGATGTCTAGTTACGGCGTCCCAAAAGGCGCTTCGCCCTCGAGCGGAGGGAAGCGGGTTCATCGGATTTGGCGCTAGCTAACACCTCGCCGAGATATGTGTTCGGCTTTGGTGTCTGGTCGGAGACCGAGACGAGATTTCGTAGCGCCAGCTGGCCGAGCGCTTCATCGGAGAAGGCCGGCGTGTAATAGATACAATCGTCGAAGAAATAATGGGTGACCTGCGACCATCGCGTGAGCGTTGGATCGGTTTGACGGCTACCACCATGCAACAGATTTGCGGTCCAAATTAACGCTTGCCCTTTGCGGGCCAGGAACGGTTCCTGCTTTTTGTCGTGGGTCTCGCACAGGGCTTGCCATGCGTCGGCGTATGGTGCCTGCGCAGAGCGCAGTTCACTGCCATACCCGCGTCGACCAATCATGGAGTTCGAGATAATCGGCCAACGATGTGATCCGCGCACATAGAAAAGTGGCCCCGCTTCGGCAGCAATGTCTTCCATTGCCAGCCATACGCCGCACATGAATCGTTCGGGAAGGCTGGAAAAGTGCACTGAATCCGCATGGGGCGCCTGTTGCGTTCCCACCGGAAAATTCAAAGTCTGAAAGGGAAAGGCACGACGGCCATAGAGTTTGGACAACAAATCGAGAATGGCGGGATTTGATGCGATGGCATGCACATCTTCGTCCGTTGTCCACGCATCCTGAACCCGTCGCTCGCCCTTGGTCTTGTCGGCTCCAGGATCGTCGAGTGGGATGCCGAAACCGGGACCCAGATTGCTTTTGATACGGTCAATCCGCGCGTCGATATCAGGGTCGGGAAAATCGATGACTCCGAAGCCATCGGTATTCAACTGCCGAGCCAACGTCTTTTCCTGGTCGGAAAAGCCCGCAAGGTCTTCGCTGTCAAAGATCGGCGATTCGATCAAAGGCACACCGGGGAATAGCGCTGCCGTTTTCGTATCGGGAAGGGTAGTCAGATCTGCCACTCGAAGCTGCCTTTTTGTATCGCTGCCGACCTGCCAACAGGCAGATCAAATCATCACTATTTGAATATCTCTTTTTTGAGAATCTCCAGTAATCTCGTCAGCGTCTCATGATAAAGGACGGGAATGCCTTCCGTGCGTGGCCAGAATGCTCCGGTATGGCCGTGAATATGGTGCCCGGTAAGGGGGCGCCCCAACTCCTCGAACCGATCAAGTACCGGCGGGATGGGGTTGTCGGGACGGGGCGCCGTCACGATTTCTCCGTCGGCAAACATGTCCGCCACGCACTCATGGCTGAAGAGGCTGGCCTTGGGATCAAGTCGATCAGCAACAACCATCAAGTCTTTGGACGATACTTCGAGATCCACGTCCATCCAAAGACACATGAGCTGAGGCGGGCGGTATTCGCGGAAAGTATCGGCGTAAAAACCCTTGTGAAAAGTCACCTGATCGACCGATCCCAGCCGGCGAATATTTTCACTAACCTCTTCGAGGCTGCCGGCATAATCGCCCGCGGTATAGCCGCTGTGCTTCGCCTCGGGCAGGCCTTCGAACGAATCGAAGATGTGCATCTTCAAATCCAGCTGTTTGCAGGCAAAACTCAGCATCGAAGAACTGAACCCCTTGAAACAGCCAAATTCAGCAAAATCGCCTTCAACTCCGTAGGATTTAAGCACGTAAAGTTGGTGCGCAATTGAAATGATTTCGCCCACCGAATTGGGCTTGCCATGGAAATCGGCGGAGCCTTCACGTGCTCGGGGATTGGCGGTCGGAAAAAACCGATCGACGAAGGCGAAATGCGCAGAGATGGTCTGGAGATAGCGGATGTAATCCGCGATCGCCGGCGTTTCGCGCAAGGATGGCACGACAAGGATTTCGCGAAGGGCGACGATGAACTGATGTTGACCATCCATGGAACGCAGGTCGGTGACCGCCTCTGGTCGATAGGCGGCGACAGCATCAATGATAGCTGCAGGGAAAGGGCCAACGATGCCCGTTCGCGGGGCGGACGCGAGCTTCTCCAGAAGGCCATCTCCTGCCAGATTTGCCGTTGCCAACCAGACTCTGGGGGCCAATCGCCCTTCGGGATGGGCCGTTATCTTGACGTCGACTACACGATCATGAGGTATCGCGTCTTTCGGCACCTCCAGCGTGAAGCCGCTGAATCTGCCGCGCTTGTAACCTGGTAGCTGACGTTCGACATCGGGACGCTCCACGCCCGTCTTGGTTGAAGCGACGGGCTTGCCATCGATCCACGCCTCGATCAGCACATCTTTGTCGCCGCGCGCAGCGGCCCAACCGGAAAAGCGGTTGAGCGCATTGGTATCAAGTGTGCCCCGCGTACCAGCCAATCGATTAAGCTGTCGGACCAGACGTTTAGGCCGCTTCACTTCTAATTCCCCCGGAAAAAATATCCGCCTACACGTTTAGACAGCCATGCTTATTCCGCAAGTGGCAGTGCTCGGTTCCATTTCGGAGTAAGTTTCCGAATTGCCGGTGATATTCGCAGATCACCCGAGACCTTTACACGGACGATTTAATGTCTCGGCATATGCCCGCGTCAGCCCTCGCGTAATTCCTGTGCCAGAAGTTCGAAATCGTCTCGTCTTGGCGAGTTGCGGCGCCAAATGAGGGCGATTTCGCGAGTGGCGTTCTTCGACTTGAGGGGGCGCGCGACAACTTCAGTACCGTTTAGAATGCCCGCGTCGATGGCCATCTTGGGCAGCATCGTCAGCCCCAGATCGTTATCCACCATCTGGACAAGTGTATGCAGGCTGGTTCCTATCATGGTAGCCGAGGCCCGCAGTTCTGGCCGGTTGCAGGCGGCCAAGGCGTGGTCTTTGAGGCAGTGTCCGTCTTCCAGCAGCAGCAGGCGTCCCTCATCGATCATGCTTGGAGGAATGACATCGGGTGGGTCACGTGGGTCGCCTTTGGGAAAGGCGACATAAAGCTCGTCATCCGCAATGTGGGCCTGTTCGATCTCGCCCGTCGCGAAGGGAAGGGCGAGGAGCACACAGTCGACGCGCCCGTGCTGCAGCGATTCAACGGCGTCTTGGCTGGTTTCCTCACGCAGTAGTAGTTGCAGATCGGGGCGCTCGCGACGCAGGCGCGGAAGAAAGCGTGGCAGCAGAAACGGCGCAATAGTGGGAATTACGCTCATACGCAGTTGGCCGGCGAGGGGTTTTCCCGCAGCCTGTACCAGATCCGCCAGTTCCTCCGCTTCGCGCAGAATCCGGTGAGCCTTTTCCACCACCTGATTGCCGAGCGCTGTAAAGCGCACGACCCGCCGACTTCGTTCTACCAGCGTTACACCAAGGAGCGATTCCAGCTCGCGTATCCCGGCACTGAGCGTCGACTGAGAAACGAAGCTCGCCTCCGCAGCGCGGCCGAAATGGCCGTGCTCGTGCAACGCGACGAGATACTGCAGTTGCTTCAGCGTCGGCAGATAGGTGGACACTCGGCCGGCCTATTCTGCAGCTTGCGTTTCGACCATACCGGCATGGAGGTCATCGATGTGCGTCATGAGCAGGCGGCCATCCTTGACCGCGAAGGCAAGCCGGCCCTCGACGAGTTCGAGCGCGTCTTTGCCGAATACCTCGTAACGCCAGCCATCAAGGATTTTAAGATCGCGAACACCCGCGGCAAGGGCTTCCATTTCATCCGCCTTGGTCAGCAACCGGGATGCAACATCGATTTCGCGGGCGCGGATCTTCAACAGCAGCTTCAGAAGGTCGGCAACGAGGGCGCCTTCTTTGCCTAACGGCGCGCCGCGCTTGGGCTTTTCGGGCATTTCCTCTTTCGAAAGCGGTTCCGCCTTGTCGAGCACTTTCATCAGGCGTTTGCCGATGTCGTTGTCTTTCCAGGCGTTCGACAGGCCGCGAACCTTCGTAAGGTCGGGCTGTTTCTTGGGGGGGTGACTGGCGATATCGGCCAGTGTTTCATCACGCATGATGCGGCCGCGCGGAATGTTCTTGTGCTGAGCTTCGCTCTCACGCCAGGCGGCGAGCGCCTTCAGGCGCCCAAGTACCTGTGCATTGCGGCCGGGCGATCGAATGCGGTGCCAGGCGATATCGGCATCATTGGCATAATTCGCAGGATCTGCGAGCCGCTCCATTTCGGCATCGAGCCAAGCACCACGCCCGGTCTTGATGAGCTTCTTCAGGATACGCGGGAAGATCGTGGCGAGGTGGGTCACATCGCCGATCGCATATTCGATCTGCCGATCGGTCAGCGGGCGACGGCTCCAGTCGGTAAAGCGGGCGCCCTTGTCTATGGTCAGCCCGAGCCAGCTCTCGACGAGATTGGCGTAGCCGATCTGTTCGGACTGGCTGATCGCCATCATCGCGATTTGCGTATCGAAAATCGGTTGCGGCGTCTTGCCGGTGAAATTGTAGACGATTTCGACATCCTGCCCGCCCGCGTGGAAGACCTTCAGAATGTCTTCATTTTCACAGAGCAGGTCCCACAGCGGTGTCAGATCGATCCCGTCGGCAAGCGGGTCGATGGCGGCCGCTTCTTCCTCATTGCCGATCTGCACCAGGCAGAGTTCAGGCCAATAGGTATTCTCGCGCATGAATTCGGTGTCGACGCACACGAATTCGTGTTTTGCCAGGCGCTCGCACAGTTCGGCCAGCGGTTCTGTCGTCGTAATCAGTTCGTGTATTTTCATCGTACTCGTTTCTGGTTCGGGCGGAGTGCCGCCCACGGGCCGGACCGGCCCAAGACAACAGGGCGTGCGCAACCTTGACAAAAAGCCGTGCTTGCCCTGTTAGCGCGCGCGATTCCTGCTAGAGGAGCGCAGCCCTTCGCGCCCCTAGCGCTATAGCTCCGAAAATGGAAAGATTTTAGATGCACGCCTATCGTACCCACAACTGTGCCGCGCTGAACAAAGACAATGTCGGCGAAACCGTTCGTCTGTCGGGCTGGGTGCATAACAAGCGCGACCATGGCGGCGTTCTCTTCATCGATCTCCGCGATCATTACGGCATCACGCAGATCGTTGCCGACGAGGATAGCGAAGCCTTGCCAGTTCTTGACAAGATCAAGCTGGAATCGGTCGTCACGATCGACGGTGTCGTGAAAGCGCGCGCAGATGTGGCGGTCAACAAGAACCTGCCCACGGGGGAGATCGAAGTCTTCGCGCGCTCGGTCAATGTCCAGAGCCGCGCAGACGATCTTCCGCTGATCGTCAATTCGGCGGAGGATTACCCGGAAGAAACGCGCCTCAAATATCGGTTCGTGGATTTGCGACGCGAGCGGGTGCACGCCAATATCATGCTGCGCAACCGTGTAATCACCTCGTTGCGTCGCCGGATGATCGACCAGGGGTTCAGCGAATTTCAGACCCCAATCCTTGGGGCGTCGAGCCCGGAAGGCGCACGGGATTACCTCGTGCCGAGCCGCCTTCACCCGGGCCGCTTCTATGCGCTTCCGCAGGCCCCGCAGATGTTCAAGCAGTTGCTCATGGTTGCCGGTTTCGACCGCTACTTCCAGATCGCCCCTTGCTTCCGCGATGAAGATCTGCGCGCCGATCGCAGCCCCGAATTCTATCAGCTCGATTTCGAAATGAGCTTCGTGACGCAGGAAGATGTCTTCCAGACGATCGAACCGGTTCTGGCGGGCGTTTTCGAAGAATTTGCGAACGGAAAAACTGTGACCCCTGCAGGTGAATTTCCGCGCATCCCATATGCCGACGCCATGCTGAAGTATGGCAGCGATAAGCCCGATCTGCGCAACCCACTGCTCATCAGCGACGTGACCGAACACTTCACGACCAGCGGTTTCGGCCTGTTCGAAAAGATCGTCGGGACCGGCGGCAAGGTCCGTGTGATCCCTGCGCCAGAAACGCACGAAAAGAGCCGCAAGTTCTTCGATGAGATGAACGACTGGGCCCGCCGCGAAGGCTTTGCCGGGCTCGGCTACGTCACCCGCAAGGGCGGCGAATTCGGAGGTCCGATCGCCAAGAATCATGGTACCGAGGGCATGGAGAAACTCTATGCAGAATTGGGCCTGGGCGAGAACGACGGTCTGTTCTTTGCCGCAGGCAAGGAAAAGGACGCGGCCAAGCTCGCGGGTGCTGCACGTACCCGCGTGGCCGAGGAACTGGGCCTGATCGAGGAAGACTGCTTCAAGTTCTGCTGGATCGTCGACTTCCCGATGTTCGAATATGACGAGGACCTCAAGAAGGTCGATTTCAGCCACAACCCGTTCTCGATGCCGCAAGGCGAGATGGATGCGCTCGAAACCCAGGACCCGCTGGACATCAAGGCGTGGCAGTACGACATCGTCTGCAACGGATACGAGCTGTCCAGCGGTGCGATCCGTAACCACAGGCCCGACATCATGTACAAGGCCTTCGAGATTGCCGGCTACACGCAGGCCGATGTCGACGAAAACTTCTCGGGCATGATCGAGGCGTTCAAGCTCGGCGCACCGCCCCACGGCGGTTCGGCCCCGGGTATCGACCGTATCGTCATGCTGCTTGCGGATGAACCCAACATCCGCGAAGTCATTGCCTTCCCGTTGAACCAGAAGGCGCAGGACCTTATGATGGGCGCGCCAAGCCTTGTTTCGCCGCGCCAATTGCGTGATGTTCATATTCGCACCGTTGATGCACCCAAGCCGCAGGGCTCGGAAGCGACGCGGGTCGATCAAGCAGGGGAGTAAGCTGGCCCCGAGCTACCGTCCGCGCTCTGTCAGAACGATTCCTAGACCCTTGCCTAAGCCTTCAGCGTTCATTAGGGCGACAGGCAATTCAATAACCCCCAGATCTGAGAGGGATTACAATGAGCGATACTGCCGACCGCGTGCAGAAGATTGTCGTCGAGCATCTCGGCGTCGAGGCCGACAAGGTCACCCAGGAAGCCAGCTTCATCGATGATCTCGGTGCGGACAGCCTCGATATCGTCGAGCTGGTCATGGCGTTCGAAGAAGAATTCGGTGTCGAAATCCCCGATGACGCTGCCGAAAAAATCACCACCGTTGGTGATGCGACCAAGTACATCGAAGAGCACAAGGGCTAAGCCTTCAGCTGCCTTCATGCCCGCCGAGTGCGGGTTCGGACAGGCCCGACCCGGTAACTGGGCCGGGCCTGTTGTCTTTTTGCGGAGAATAGCATGCGTCGTGTGGTCGTAACCGGACTTGGCCTCGTCACCCCCCTCGGTGGTGATGTGGAGACTTCATGGAAAAACCTTATCGCTGGTAAAAGCGGGGCGGGGCAGATCACCCGGTTCGATACGACCGGGCAGAAATGCACCATTGCCTGCGAAGTGAAATCCAAGGACCACGAAGACGGTTTCGATCCCGACAAGCGTGTGGATCACAAGGTACAGCGCCAGGTCGATCCATTCATCGTATATGGGATCGATGCAGCTGGCCAAGCGCTGGAAGATGCCGGTCTTGTCGACATGGATGACGATCTCAAACTGCGCGCGGGCGTATCGATCGGTTCGGGCATTGGCGGTTTGCCGGGCATTGAAAGCGAATCGATTGTTCTTCACGAGCGCGGCCCTGGGCGGGTCAGCCCGCATTTCGTTCATGGGCGGTTGATCAACCTCATCTCCGGGCAGGTTTCCATCAAATACGGCCTCATGGGCCCCAATCATGCCGTCGTCACCGCCTGCTCCACCGGCGCGCACTCCATCGGCGATGCCGCGCGGATGATTGCGCTCGACGATGCTGATGTGATGCTGGCAGGTGGCGCAGAATCGACCATCAATCCGCTCGGCGTAGCCGGCTTCGCACAAGCGCGCGCCCTCAACACGAGTATGAACGATCGCCCGACCGAAGCCAGCCGCCCGTACGACAAGGACCGCGATGGTTTCGTCATGGGCGAGGGGGCTGGCGTCGTCGTGCTCGAAGAGTACGAACATGCAAAGGCTCGCGGTGCGAAAATCTACGCGGAAATCGTCGGCTACGGCCTTTCTGGCGACGCCTATCATGTGACCGCGCCTCATCCTGAGGGCAAAGGCGCTGAGCTCGCCATGCGCATGGCCTTGAAGAAAGCCGGCATGCAGCCGAGCGACATCGATTACGTAAATGCGCACGGTACATCGACCATGGCCGATACGATCGAACTTGGCGCCGTGAAGCGTGTGCTGGGCGATGATCTTGGCGGCGCATCAATGAGTTCGACCAAGTCTGCCATCGGCCATCTCTTGGGCGGCGCCGGGGCAGTCGAGGCGATTTTCTGCATTCTTGCCATTCGCGACCAGATCGTCCCGCCGACGCTCAACTTGCATAACCCCGACGAGGGCACGGAAGGTGTCGATCTTGTGCCCCTCAAGGCGAAACAACGCGAAGTGAATGCCGCACTCAACAACAGCTTCGGCTTCGGCGGCACCAACGCGTCGGTAATCATCAAGAAGGTAGACTGACGTGAAGAAGGCCGGGTGCCTTCTAACCAGCGTATTGGCGCTCGTCCTGGCGATCGGCGTTATCTGGTTCCTGTCGGGCTGGTGGGGCAGTGCCCAGGTCGAGGATGATACGAATTTCATCGTCCCGTCTGGGGCCAGCCTGACGTCTGTGGCTGACAAGTTGGCGGATGAAGGGTTGATCTCCGACCCACGCGGCTTCCTGCTGCGCGCCAAGATATTCGGATCGTCCGATCCGATCATGGCTGGCGAATTTCTTTTGCCTGCAGGCGCCAGCAATTCGAAGATCCTCGATACGTTTCAGCATGGCGAGGTAATAAGGCGGTTCGTGACCATTCCCGAAGGATTGCCTTCTGTCATGGTTCACGACCGGCTGATGGCAGAAGAAAATTTGACCGGAGAGATCCCTGTCCCGGTCGAAGGCTCGGTGCTTCCCGATACGTACGACTATGAACGCGGCGAATCCCGCGGCGCCGTGCTGGCACGCATGCAAGCGGCAATGCAGAACTATCTCGCCGAAGCCTGGCCCAAGCGCGCCGACGATATCGCTGTCGATACCATTCAGGAAGCCGTGACACTTGCCTCCATCGTCGAGAAAGAAACCGGCGTCGCCAGAGAACGGCGCATGGTCGCCGGCCTCTACTCCAATCGCGTGAAGGATGGGATGCTGCTGCAGGCTGACCCCACGATCATCTACCCGATTACGAAGGGCCGGCCGTTGGGCCGACGGATCAAGCAATCCGAAATTGCCGCCATCAACGACTATAACACGTATTCGATGGTGGGATTGCCGAAGGGGCCGATTACAAATCCGGGCCGCGAGTCCATTGCTGCCGTGCTCAATCCGGCAAAGACGTCTGCGCGTTATATGGTGGCCGACGGCACTGGTGGGCACGCATTCGCCCAAACGCTGGACGAGCACAATCGCAATGTAGCCAAGTGGTTCGAAATCCGCCGCCAGCGTGGGGAAATGTGAACACCGAAGGTGAAGCGCCTCTGATTGTCACGGCCCGGCTGCCGCGTGATCTGCACGCCCGATATACGGCCCTCCGCAAGGCCCATTTTCCTGCAGAACGCAATTATCTCGAAGCTCATGTCACGCTGTTTCACGCCTTGCCGGCCATGTGCGAAGCGGAGGCGTGCACGTATCTCAGGCGCCTGGCAGCAGAGTTTGCGCCCATCGATGGCCATGTCGAAGGCATAATGTCGCTGGGGCGGGGAACGGCCGTCAAACTGATCAGTGCGGACATGCTTTTACTACGCGAACTGATTGCCGACCATTTCAATGGCCTGTTGACGCAACAGGATCAGCATCGCCCACGCCTGCATGTGACGATCCAGAACAAAGTCAGCGGCAAGGAAGCAAAGGCACTGCAAGCAGCCTTGGCGGGCACGATCGAGCACCGAGCCTTCCAGTTCACGGGGGTTGACCTCTTCCGGTATCGAGGGGGACCTTGGGAGAAGGTGAAAGGGTTCGACTTCCGCGGACATGGCCGTCTCTAGCTGGTAAACAGATGGCTTGCCGGCCCGTTGTGACCGAAGATAAATTGTTTGCGTGAGGCCCATTCCGGAAATCGCACATGTAGCACATTTGCGCGGTTGACCCGGTGGCCGGACCGCCCTAAACGCGCCGCCTGCCGAGCGAGTAAATGCCCCGGCATGCCTTTCGGGGCGGAGTAGCTCAGGTGGTTAGAGCAGCGGAATCATAATCCGCGTGTCGGGGGTTCGAGTCCCTCCTCCGCTACCATTCCTTGATCCGGAAGCTTCCACTAGCTTCCGCATTTTTCCAAAAAGCGAAAGAAAAGCAGAGGGTTGCGGGTGATTCGCGTCCGCATGCGCCCATGGTCTTCCACATGCAGCCAGATTTGGTGTGGGGGTATTTTGGGGGTATTTTCGCGGAGTATCGGAAAGGAGCGATACCCCCAATGCCTCTCACGGAGATACAGGCCCGAAATTCCAAGCCACGCGAGCGCGCCTACAAGCTGGCCGACGGGGAGGGCCTATTCCTGTTCGTACAGCCGAACGGTTCAAAGTTATGGCGGATGAAGTACCGCTTCGCGGGCAAGGAGAAGTTGCTCTCGTTCGGCGCTTACCCGGACCTCGGGATAGCTGCCGCGCGCGACAAGCGCACAGCCGCAAAGGCTTTGCTAGCCGAGGGCAAGGATCCAATGAAATCCAAGGGAGAAGTGATCTCGCAGGAAGAAGCCACCTTCTTCGAGGTCGCAAAGCGCTGGCATGAAAATCGAAAGAGCTCTTTGAATGCCGCGCACGCCGAACGCGTCTGGTCGCGCATGGAAAGGGACGTTTTTCCAGTCATCGGCGAGAAACTCGTCCATGAGATTACGGCGCCCGATGTCTTGGCGATGATCCGCAAGATCGAAGCAAGAGGCGCGCTCGATATCAGCCGCCGTGCAAAGCAAGGGGTGGGGCAAGTCTTCCAGTTTGCGATCGCGTGTGGCTTGGCAACGAACGATCCGACGACACATTTGCGCGGGGCGCTAAAGCCGCGACCAAGAGTGAAACATATGAGCCGGCTGCCGCTCAGCGAATTGCCCGCATTCATCGAGAAGCTGCATGCCTACCAGGAAGAGGGCGAACGGCGGTCCTCGATCACCCGTGATGCAGTTCTCTTTGCGCTCCTGACTTGGGTTCGAACGAAGGAGCTCCGCTTCGCCGCCAAATCCGAGTTCGAAGACCTCGGCGGCAAATCACCTGTCTGGCGCATACCGGCCGAGCGAATGAAGATGGGACGAGAGCATCTGGTGCCCCTCTCGCAGCAGGCAACGCACATCGCGAAATCTATGATAGCAGCAGCGCCTGGCGAGTTTCTCTTCCCGGGTAATGGCCCGAACAAGCCGCTTTCAGAGAACACAATGATCTACGCGCTCTATCGCCTCGGATACCACAGTCGCCAAACCGTACACGGCTTCCGGGGCTTGGCGAGCACTTGGGCCAATGAGCAGTTGGTCGAGTTCGGTAAGCCGCCCATGTGGATCAGTAAATACCATGAGGATTGGGTCGAACTACAGCTCGCGCATTCGGAGAAAAACGACGTGCGTGGAGCTTACAATGCCGCTGAATACCTGGCTCCCCGGCGCCGGATGATGCAGGACTGGGCTGACTATCTGAGCGGCGGGAAGGTGATCGACATCAAGAAGGCAGGGAAGCGCGCAGCCTGATAACTATGGCTTCGATCAGACCGGTCCAATCCAGTCTGCGCGCAAACGATCTCGACCTGCGACAACCCCCTCGACAATCACCGCTGATCCGACGAATTCGCATTCGGGTTCTTCGCTCTCGATGATCCAGACGACTTCGTCTGTCGTGGTCAGGAACATCCCGCGTCTACCGCGGCTTAAAATTCCCGAGACGCGTATTCGACCCGCGCTCACAACACCCCCCGTTCAAAAACGCCAATGGCGCAGCACTTCGCGCACATAGGCCGGCGTCTCGCCATTGCGAGGAATA